>Ga0315899_10000654_pt1 | contig 41232 bp, 29 predicted proteins | sample LakEriMetagenome_2_FD_203518 | JGI IMG/M metagenome (GOLD analysis project Ga0315899, IMG submission 203518) | Freshwater fungal communities from buoy surface, Lake Erie, Ohio, United States - Buoy 4 MA112 | ecosystem: Environmental > Aquatic > Freshwater > Lake | place: USA: Lake Erie, Ohio...
TGGCATCTCCAAACAAGGAGTCAAGCTCCTTCTCCATGAGATCATCTTCGAGAGAACGAATCAGATTGCGATTGACCATGCGAAAAGAACCTATTTCAACTCAATTTCGAATCCGAACGAGACGCGTAAGAAAGCACTGACAATCGAAAAAGATCGATTTACTGAACTCCTTTTAGGCGATACAGTTCTGAAGCAGGATTCGACGAGCAGGGTTAGTGGAACCGTCTACCGACGACCAGCAAGAGCTAGGCCTAAAAATCAGCCGACGAACGTGAAGTAGTGTATCAGCCTTTCTTTTGCAAAGCAACACTGGCTTTACCGCTGTTGGCAGGATCGACGTAGTGCGATTAGACTTAGCTAGCTAAGCGGTGGTGTTCCGACGGATCCTTTTAGTCGATTAGTGGAAAAGAGCATGATCGTTTGGCCCATTTTTATGCCATACCCATTTTTCGAGCCCCCATATAACTAGTAACATGAGTCAAGAAGCGAACTCCCGTCCCGTACCTTTGAAATATGCGATTGGCGGAGATCACGCCGGCTTTCTGATGAAAAACGAAGTCTTTCAGATGCTTAAATCGATGGCGGTTGAGGTCGTCGATTGCGGCACTCACACTGCGGAATCATGCGATTTCCCTGATTTTGCGGAACTGATCGCTACCAAGCTTCTCAAGGGAGAGATCGATCGCGGCATTTTGGTTTGCGGATCCGGAGTGGGAGTTAGTGTCGCTGCCAACAAATTTCCTGGAATCCGAGCCAGTCTCTGCCACGACACCTACTCTGCTCGCCAGGGGGTGGAGCACGACGACATGAACATCCTCTGTATCGGGGCACGAGTTATTGGGCCCGAAGTTGCCTTTGAAGTAGTCCGGGCTTTCCTGGGAGCTCGCTACAGCCCCGCCCCCCGACACGCTGCTCGAATGGCCAAAGTCGCTGACATCGAACGCCGGGTTTCGGCCGGTCTTTTCTCGAGCGAAAACAATCTTCAACGAAATCAGTAGCGCCGCGATTGCCAAGGGCATGACCGCAATCCAAAGGGGTGTCGGCATCGAAAATCGCTCGATGCCCAATAAGTTCTCGAGCGTTGTGAGATTACTTGCCAACACAGATGAGCCGCACGCTGCGGTGACATACCCGAGTGATTGAGCTAATGTCAATGTAGCGACACCAACCAACGAAGGCTTAAATCTTAACGCATTTTCATTTGCCGAGATTTGAAAAGGGCAGTTCAAGCACAGAGCCAAACTGGCCCAACCCAACGCCGGACTTATGCTCATGCTCAATAGGCAGCCGCTGAACAAGATCAGCCATCCCACCGGCCCAACAATGAGCAACGACCTCCTAACCCATGGAAATACCGGTATGGTGACGAGTATTGCGATTTCCAAAGCAATTCCCAACGCGAATTGATAGTAGCCTAGCGATCCAAGCCTCGTAGTGAGAAACTCATGCGAGTAAATTCCGAACGACATCTCGCAAACTGCAACCATAAATACCGTCGCGACCAAGCCATACCACTGCCAACCACTTCTGAGATCTTTGTCTTGGGAGACTTGCCCTTGCCCATTCGCTTTGGCTTCGGGTGAGACTTCGCTTGAGGCAGGTCGAATCACGAAACAACCGACCAGCGCGAGAAGACAGGTTGCCGAGGAAATCGCGGAGCCTGCAAACAAATGCTGTGTTTCAATATCAAGAAATCGGTTCCCGGTCGCCCCCATAAACACGACGGCGAACATGTAGCCTGCTGATCCTGCCGCTCGCGCGGCGTAGGCTAGCGATCCAAGCGATGCAACCGCGTTATGGTTAAGCAGCGTAATCATGCACGACTGGGCGCTCCCCAACACCAGCAAACAAACTCCAATGTCAATCGCAGGGCTTACGAAAACCTTTCCGTTGGCTACAAAACTAAGAACTATCCCAAGCGATCCCTGCATCACAGCAACACCAATGGCTGCAGCTAACAACGCCCTCTGCGGGTACCTCAAATAGCCCCTCGATTCCGCGAATCGGGCCAAAAAATACGTTCCACACGCTGCGATAGGTATCAAGCCTGCCAACAAACTAGCGGTCTGGGTCGGCAATGTGTGCCGAAGATGCGTCTGCAACGGAAACGAACTGAAACCGAGCGACAGAAAGAAAACAAAATAGCAAGCAACACTAAAAAAGACTGTTGTAGGTGTGCCCAATAACTGGGGGCGAGAGTTAGACACGGTAGTGGCCTAGAAGTTAACGACGGAAGATTCATCCTTGATGACTTCCATAATCGCTAGATGGTTCGCTCGTGTCTAGAGAAGAGCCCCCAATTTTTACTACTCATGGCCGGGAGCTATTGTTGTCAACGGCTTTCCGAAGAACGCAAAATCAAAACGAGGGCATTCCGGTTGCCGCTCCCATCGCAAATCCTACGAAGAAAAAAAAATCAGCTCGTCGAGGGAACACGACGAGCTGATTTTGATAGATCATGTCTTAGGACAAGTAGTCCGTATTCGATAATTTAATTATCGGATACGGGTGCTGCTTGCTTGAATGACATGACGCTTGGTGTTCAAGTAAGCGTGTGGGTCAACCACTGGAGCTGGTGCAGCTGGAGCAGCAGCAGGAGCTGGTGCTGGAGCAGCTGCTGGAGCCGATCCGCACGAGCTGCAAGAGCTATCAGCAGGGATTGCGTCACAAGCGGTTGGGCAGCCGGAATCACAGCTGATCTTCTTTGCGAAGATCTTGCCGAGCAATCCACCACCACATCGCTTGCCACATCCACTGTCGCAGCTTGGAGCTGCACATGGATCGCAAGCAGCGATCTCAGCGCCGCATGATGGGCCACAAGCAGCGATTTCAGCGCCGCAAGTTGGTCCGTTAGCAGCTGCACAAGGATCACATGCTGTATCGCAGCAGTTGTTCTTGGATGCAAGCATGCCGCGAAGCATTGCCTTTCTCCAAGCCAAATCTTTGCGAATCGCATCCAAAATTGGAGTGCGTCGTGGTGTGCAGCAGCTTGCTTCAACTCCGCAGCTAGGACCGCATGGGTCTGCGATCTCGGCGCCACAGGTTGGTGCTGCACATGGGTCAGCTACTTCGCATCCACAGGATGGGCCGAGCAAACCCTTTCCTAGTAGACCGCAGCCTTTGCCACAGCTAGCCAATTCAGCGCCGCAAGAAGGATCGCACGAAGCGATTTCTGCACCGCAGGATGGGTCACTAACCGAGGTATCGCAGCAAGAGCTAGCAGCTCCGCAACCCTTACCTCCCAACAATCGGCCCAAAAGGTCACCACCGAAGCTTTGGCTGCTAAGAGCCGCTCCGAGAACCATTGAACCTACAACGATATTCCATTTCATCTGAGCCAAATCTCCCTACGAATATGGTCACTGACCGTTAACAACCAGGTCGACATTAGTGCGGTTGAGTAGAGACCGTTTTCGGCGCACGAAGTCGCCGCCGAAATCGCCCTCTACCGGCGTGGCTCCACTCGGCTTTCGCCAAAGTGACTTCGTTAGCCCCGTATCGCATTCGAAGAGTTACCTGTTGGACTCTTAAAACACTCACACTCTGTCTGTTTCTCGTCAGCCCCTCCGCTGCTGGAAACGTTCTTAACGGCTGCCGGCCGAGTCTTTCCTAAACTCCGTTATCTATGGGTCACCGGCACTTCCAACAATGCATCGTTCCCTAGACACTAGGTTAAGATGCGTTGTCCGGATAAGGTATCGTCCGGAAGTGGAAACACGCTTGAGAGCGGCACTTCATTTTTCGAAAAATGCCTACATACAACAACTTACGTTGACTTTAACGTCCGCGACGCTTGTAATGCTCAGGCAGTTTCTGCGGCGGCACAAATTACCCCACTTTACATTCGTGACGTTAGAGCCAACGCCATCGTTAACGTCATCCCAATTTACCAATAAGCATTGCTCATGAAGATCGTTTATCTCACCGCAGGAGCGGGTGGTATGTTCTGCGGATCATGCATCCACGACAATGCTCTCGCAAAAGAATTGATCCGTCTCGGTAATGATTGCATTCTCGTTCCGGTCTACACACCGATTCGCACGGACGACGAGGACGTGAGCGTTGACCAAGTCTTCATGGGGGGGATCAATGTCTATCTTCAACAGAAAATGCCTTGGCTGGCTTACTTACCAAGCTGGTTCGATCGCATTCTCAATTCGCCTTGGCTAATTAAAAGCGTCACAAAAAACATCGGTAAGACGCTTCCTACTTTTCTGGGAGCGCTTACCGTTTCGATGCTCAAGGGACTAAAGGGTAACCAACGTAAAGAGTTTTTGCGTTTGTTGGACTGGCTCGATAAAGAGATTCGACCTGATGTCCTTATTCTCACCAATCTTCTTATCGGAGGCGGATGTCGCGAAATAAAACAACGATGCGGCACGCGCATATACGTCACTCTCCAAGGTGACGATATTTTTATCGATTCGCTCCCGGAGCCGTATAAAACCGAAACGATCGGTTTGTTGCGAGCTCTCGTGCCTGAAATCGATGGTTTCATCATTCATTCGCAGGCGTACGCCAACAAGATGGCTGCTATTTTGAATATCCCATCCGAAAAACTGCATGTCATCCCACTCGGAATTCCACTTCAAGATTTCACGAAACCACAAAAGGTTAGCAATCCGTCAAAAAATGCAGACGCTGGGATTGCGAAACCCGATTTCACAATCGGTTACTTAGCAAGACTCGGCCCCGAAAAAGGCTTCCATAAATTGGTGGATGCATTTATCGAACTTACTCGAAAACCTGACTGCCAGCATGCAAAACTGAAAATTGCCGGCTGGAAAGGCCCTCAGCATGAAGAGGACTTCCAGCGATTGTCCAACAAATTGAATCAAGCAGGGCTTGCTGATAGGTGGCAATATTTGGGGAGTATCGACCGTAAAGAGAAGGTCGGGTTCTTGCAAAGTCTTGACCTATTTTGCGTTCCCACGATCTATGAAGAACCCAAAGGGCTCTTTTTACTCGAAGCGATAGCGTGCGGTGTGCCCTACCTGCAACCGACTCACGGTGCGTTCCCCGAGATCCATCAACGCCTGTTACCACTTACGGTTGAACCCATCGGCGAACTGTTCGATCCCAATTCGAATGCAGACTTTCTTGAGAAACTGGAATTGGTAGTCAAAAAACCCCAAGCCAAGCAATGTTTCAGCCAAAAGGTCCGCGATGAAATCGATATCATCAGCCACGCCAAACGAATACAGCAGTTGATATCGAACCAGTAAAGCATGGTCTCAACCCGCGACAAGCAAGCTGCCCCTCCTTAGAACTACTCCCGCTTGAGCGAAAATGCGGTGTAATGCAGCCCGTTTTCTTCTTCGGTCAAGAAAGCTCCCGATGGTACCATGTACTTCGAGATCTTTTCAAAGGGCGGTAGCTTGCGGCCCTTAAGGGCGGCCACAAGAGCCGTAAAAATCGGATTGTTGGCTGACATCTCTTCCATCCGCTCGATATTCTTGGGATCGGACGCCATGTCGTAGAACAATCGAAGCTGCTCATCTGGGCGTTGGTAAGCCATAGTCGAAAACTCAGCTCCCTTGAGTTGCTCCTTGATCTTGTCCCGAATTAATTTGTACTCGATTGAATCAGCTAAAAGATCCTCACCACCCTCGTACACTCCAAGAGCTCGTTCTACGGATTCGACCGCATCTGATCCAATAATCTGATTTCCCACAATCGTAAACGCTGGTCGCGGAGCACGTATGGTCTCACTCGTGATCCGCAAATCTTGGAAATAGACGGTATGCTCGCCAACTTGTTTCGTCGTCCACCTGGAGTCCCCCTTTTTTGCTGCTTCAAACAGCTTAGGCAAGACAACTGTCTTTACTCGTTCTGCATCTTTGACATGAATACCAAACACATTGGATTGACTGTTGATTTTCTTCTCGGGCAACACAACTTGAGCCATCGTTACCCGATCATTCATCTGCTCCAACATGTCTTTGCGAAAATCGAGATTCAACTCTCTCGAAACATTTTTCATAACGTTATCTTCAAAGAAGTTCTCGCCACCAAACGTGTTCGCAATTTCCTCGACAGCTCTCACTGTTCGCATGATATCCCAGTTCACAGTCATGTAAGAAACGACCGAATCATCGACCCAAAGCTCTGGATCAGTTGCCCCGCTCTTGGGGCGTAATGCTCGCAGTACCCCCTGACGATTGGTATCCAGCAGCAAGTGAAGGTGAGAAATCGTGTCGAACTCATTCGTTCCCATAATCACGCTGCCGCCAACCCCTTTGATTCCATCTAATCCAAGAGTCTTCATTGCGGTCAATGCGATAAATGATGAGGGACTTCGCTTTAGTGCCTCGCGAGCGATCGCAATCGGATCAACGAAAAACGAAATTTGCGGTCTCTCACCTTCGGTTCCAACACATCGACTCAAGATATCAGTAAAGTTTCGGTTATCCGCTAAGGGGGTATGATCGATCCCGCTCCCCTGCCATATTTGTGCCAAGGTTTCCACGTAATCGGACGAAGATGCAACAAACACTCCGGAGTCGATAAAGTATGCGAACCCTCGTCGTCCGGAAAACTGAACGATCTCGATTTTTCCAATCGTTTTCGTATTGCGTTCCCCTCCACGAGAGGCCACTCTACCCTCTACTTTGTCCAGCATCAATTGAACCGCGGGGATCTCATCACCTGCCTCGATCAGGATACATGGGACAGGATCCTCCTTGGTGGCAACCAAAGCGAACGCTAACTCTCCGTTCGGGATCGACAACAACTCGTCCAGATTGACGCCGACCTCCTGCTGCATCCCTTGTGCGAACTGGGCGATACTGCTGTAGAGATCGCCGATTATTGGCTTGATCTCGGGATCGTCCATCAATTTCCCGCCGGCGGTTTGACTCAACTTATCCTTAAGCTCACGCGTATCGTCGATCCGCAAGTAGGCCATGGTTTTCGTCGGAAACAGCTTAGGTGCAGAGGGGCGTTGCCCCCAGACCGTTCCCATGGAAACCATTGCCAGAAAGCTCGCGGCAAAAAACTGTACCTTTTTCATAAGCTTGTCATTCTAAAGTGTGAGAGTTGCGAACTATATCGAGAGCATATCCGAAATCTATCGACGTTTGGAATTTCTAGTGGCGCCAGGGCCCCCCCCGTTAAAATCCCCTCCAAAATTGTTGGGAAAATTCTGAGGGTTGAACGGTCCACCTTCATTTTCTGTATTAGGCATCCCGCGATTTTGCCCATTATTCGGTTGTTGTGGCTCTTTCTTGGATAATAAAGCCATAAGTGCTTTCTCCAATGCCTCCGAATTGGTTCCCCCAACACTCAACATTTGTACCGACCCGGTCGGTTTGGCCGCAGTATCCAATTCTTTGATCATTTCAACAACCAATTTCAACAAATCCTCGCCTTCAGCAGATACCAAAATCGAATTGGTGATACGATCGACTCCCATGGAGAGCTTTCCCGTAAAGCTGTAATTCATGGCTCCCCCTGAGTCGACGGTAGAATCACCACCATCGTGTTTAGATTCTTTGTCCTCCTTGCCCTTAGAAAAGGCTTTGTCATTCGTGCTAAGGAGATCTCGATACGCGTCCTTCATGGTTTCCACGATGGATTCCGCCTTGGAATATTCGATTTTTACAAGCTTTGAATAACGCAGCTTTTGCTTGGTTGGTTTTTCTGGCACGTCCCAAAGTTTGATCAAACTTCGGATGGTCTTTAACTGTTTCTCGTCGGCACCAATGACGACAATCGAACTAGTATCTGGATCCGATATAAAACGGAGGGCTCGCTTCTTGCCTATTCGCGGATCTTCTTTCTTTGTATTGGGGGCATCAAATCCGAAAATAAAACGAAACGCATCTCCACCGTCCTTTTTATCCTCTTCTTTGAAGTAGTCCTTCAAGTTCAACTCTACCCAAATAGGCCTGGCGTCTTTCAAGTAGAAAACTTCATAGCCCGGTTGAGGGGGAGCATTCGCCACCATCAACTGCTCGAGTTGATCTAGCGCATCGAGATCATCACCGGTTAAAACCAAATTCCCCTTCTCATCGAATCGAATTTGTACTCCTTGTCTCTTTGCTTCTTCCTCGGGTACGCTCTCGCGAGTGCTAACGTTTTCAACGTCTTCTGGAGGTACTACAAAAGCCGACAGTTTGCCGCGAATAGTTTCATCGCTTGGCGCTGAACTTATCACATTTTCTTCATTGACCTGCGGTGGAGGATTGCCTCCCCCCTCTTTGCTTTTTTGGTCCTCTTGAGTTGGTTTCTTTTCTGGGACCGCATCGGAACTCGTGTCCTCTTTAATTCCGTTATCTTCCGGAAACTCGCTCTCATCCGGTATCGTTAGTGGAGTACCCGACATTCGCGACCATGCCTCTTTTAGTTTTTCAAGATACTCCTTGGTCTCTTGAGTACGACTGGCATCAATCACGCGAACGTTGCTTCTCTTTGCCCCTTTTGCGGGAATCTCGCCAAGCTTTTCCAATAGCTTATAGACTTCTTTGATTTCAATTTCATTTGCCCAAAGAAGAACTTGATTGTCCTGTGTGTTGGCGGCCACTCGAAACGCATCATTTTTCTTCTCATCTGTTTTTCTCGAGCCCCACGGATCGTAAAAAAACCTGTTGTTTTGAGACTCTTCCTTATCTTCATCTCCGAAAAGGAATTTGATCGTATTGGCCACATCTTCAGCTCGTAATCGCCGCAGTTGAATGACTTCCATTTCCCTCGCGGAACCATCCAATCGCTCGATCACTTGTTGAATGACTAGCTGATCGCTAAGCGAACCGTAAACGATGAGGGCTCGATTCTTTTCATCTACTTCTAACTTTGTAGTTGGCTCCAAAACGTCCATAGCCACCACGCTCGCCACGAGTTGCTTGGGATCTAATGACGCTAATCTGTGAACCCGCATGCGAGTCTCTAGACGTTGCAACGTTGCGGCGTCATCGTTCGGTACATCAACTCGTTTAACGAATGCTTCCACGAGAGCCATCTTATTTGGGGGAGCATGGACAATGACGCTATTTCGCCGTGTATTGGCGGTAATGTGGATCTCTTTTTCAGCCGATTTCGGAGGCTTTGCTCCGCCAGCCATTTGCTGCTGTTGCATTTGCTGCATCATCATTTGTTGCTGCTGTTGCATCATCATCTGTTCTTCAGGGGACATTGGTCGCGCATTCGGTTTGCCTTGACTCACCCCGAGGAAAGTAGAAAGCTGTTCTTTGACGATTTCCGCCCGAACAAATTCAAGTTCGAATTCTTGAACGAGCCGATCGAGCGCCTCCTCAGATTGTTCCTGTTCTAACATGCGGTAAATTTCAGCTAGATTTCCAGCGCAGTCCATGGCTTCGAGTCGGTTGGTTGATTCCAGCGCCGTTAATGTTCCGTTTTTGCTGATCAGAGACTTAAAACTATCAACGACCGATGCCGCAACTAAAGTTCGCAATGAAAATGAGGTCCTAACGAATCGATTAGGAGGTAAACTCTGTAGCATCTCTGCTGGGATCTTGGGGACGAGCGATACATTGATCCCTTCTGTTTTCACGATTTGAAGTGTGCTGTCGAGTTCCAGCATGGTGTATCCACGCAACAGCAAATGGCGATTGAATAAATCGCGAGCCTCTTCAACCGTGAACTTTCGTTTGGTCGCCAGATTGACTTTACTGTTCGGCAATTCTTGCCAATCGAGAGTCATATTGGATACATCCGCTAGCCACTTTAAAAGATCTGGCCATTCCTGGTTACGAAACTGAAATTGAATCAAACCGTCTTCGTCCGGCTTGATGTCAAATTCTCTCTTGTTCGGCGGCTCCGTTGGAATGCTCTCTCTCTTGATTGGCCCATCTGGAGAAGGCATTGCTGAATCACCTGGCTGAGCAGTAGCACCAGGAGCACCTTTGGGTGGCGTACCCGGAGGAGTCGCCCCTCCTGGCGGATTCGTTCCTGGAGGAACGACAACTCCAGGAGGCATTTGTGTAGCTGGCATCGCCTGAATAACCCCATCCGGCTGAACGACTACGGCTTGCCCCCCCTCGGCGGTTTGAACAATCGTGACTCCACCACCGAACGGGTCGTCCTGTGCAAATGAAGCCGCATGGATCGGAGTCCCAATGCATCCGAGGATAAGACCAAAGAGATTGAAAACCAAGCATCGTTTTGGGAGAACGTCTACGAGGCCTTTGACGACGTGATAGTACATGGCTTTTCCTAGAATTAGTTCGATTGAGACGGGCGAGAATCTTCCTTGACTAAAAGCTTGCGCCATTGAGCAATCGCTTCTGTCGAGTTCTTCTCCGGATGAAAACCGAGTGTTTTGCCTGTTAGACTAGTCAACTGAACAATGGCTAGCAACCGTTCGTCCTGTTGATTACTGGAAAGAGATTCGATCAACAATCGTTCTCCTCCCTCCCTAAGCTGCGCAGGAGAGTTCGTAATGAGGAGTCGCAAGATGTCGTTGGTGCGGCTCTCGAGATTCCTCGACACTGACTGAACAAAAGCTTCTTTGCTCTCTGCACTTCCGAGCAAACAGGGAAGTTCAGGTAACCAAACTTGGAGATGGGTATACGCTCCCTTTCTGGTTAAAAAACCTCCCGAAGCGAACAGACTGTCATAACGTCCAAGCTGACATAAAACTCGCACTGCAAAGGATGCAGTCTCGGCGCGTTTACTTTGAGCAAGATCAGAGAACGCATCGATGAGAGATTTATCTACCTCTTTCTTGAGGTATTTATTCGCATCCTGCCATGCAAACTGATCAATCGAACGACCGACTGTTGAACGAAACCACACGGGTGCAGATTCCATCTCGGACTTAGCGATCGAATCAGTCCCGCCCAACAACGCAATTTCGCCAACTGCCAAATCCACCGAATGCGAAATCTCTTTGTTTTTCCAATCCAACTTAAGCGTACCTTGGATCCCATAAACGATTGTTTCACTCCGAGTGCTGAGTTGGGCATTGGCGATTTCTTCGCTAGTTGTTTCTTCCCAACTATGACGGACCTCAATCGCGCAGCTCGAGGATTGTTCGGAAAATACGATATGAAATGAGCCGTTGGGCGTGACTAACCTCACTTCATTTCCGCTCGGCGATGGAAACAGAAGGAACTTACCATAATGAACAAATAGCGGCGCGGAGCCGCTGCACTCCAGTTGTGACGCATCACATGCAATCACTCGAATACCTTCGCCAGTTACCAATTCAGTCCGTTGGTAAGGGGGGATAACGATGTCCCCAATACTCAATCCGGAGCCAGGTGTCGCTCTTTGCCAAAGCGAGTCTGGGTCAACAGGGTTGCTGTAGATCACAAGACTCTCGGAGGATTCTTTCGACTCTGGTAACCACTTCACTGCGGGCGAGTCGGGCGCAACGGGCAATTTTTCAGGTCGACTGGTCTGAGAATCCATCTTCTCAGCGGGGGCAATCAACTGCGAATCCACGACTGAATCCATAGCGTTCGCTTTGCTTGAAGCCTTATCTTCAGCAGACGATTCGACTAATTTGTCTTCCAAATCTTGGCTGAGTTTACCGCCTTGTGACTCGCTGTTTTTTTCCTCATCACCAACTGATTTTAAAGCTTGGCTATCCGCTGTTCGTTCTGATTGGTCAATCCCGTTTGCAGAGCCCTTCGTCTTCGCTTCTCCAGTCGATTTCGAGACCACATCGGATGTTTCTCGTTTCAACTCACCTCGCGACGCATCCTTTTCATTGATTTGCTTTGGGAGTGATTTGCCATCAACGGGTGGATTTTCAACCGTCAGCATGGTTCGCAATTGATCAACAGGACCAATTGCGAGCGCTCCGACCAAGACCAGGGCGACCACCAAAACAGAGCCGACCAACGCCGTACGCAACAAGCTCCGATCATATCCCATCAGGTACTCTGGAACTTGATGACCTAAGCCCTCGTTTAATTCAATTCCAGAACCTCTCGGCTCAGTCGAGGATAGCCTAACAGGCCCGAGCGTTGTTTGCTCACTCGAAGCGATCGATGTTTCCTCGGCGTAGACAGATTCAAACTTGCCGACGGTCGGGGCATCGAAACGCACGGTACTACCATCCTTGCCCAATCGCAAAATCTTAAGACGACTTGGCCTCACATTCGGTGTCATGGGCATCGACAAAATGCGATCTCGCAGCTCTCGCGGGACCTCCAAAGGAGTCGCTAAGGCTTTGGTTAGAATTCGATGACAACTCCCAACCTCACTCAGGAGAGCATTGTTTTCTAAACAACAACGCTCTAATGCAGGGATTTGGTCTAACGGGATAGTGTCGTCCAAATACTCAGCAATATGATTAGGGTCGAAACCAAATTCCTTTGCATCAACGGGAATCGGTGCCAACCGTGGATTTGACATCCCTTCATCAATTCGCTGGGAAATCTGCTGTGCCGTAACGCTATCTCGCAGCTTGGATTCCAGCATCAGCGTATCTTTGTTGTCCAGCACGCCGTCGCGGTACGCCAGCAAAGTTCTCAAAGTAAGTCGCATAAATCATCCGCTTTCATCACGAAATTCGGGCCCTTTTGGCCTCCCACGTCCGCATCTTGGAGAGAATTCCCATCGCAGAATCTCCCCCGATCCCACCCCTCTCTTGTCCTCACCCCACAGCGCAAGGGCGTGTTGCTTTAATCAGCCATACCGCGCTAGCGTCCGGTTATTGTCCGTTTACCGTGGGCTAGCGCGCTGCGGCTAATGCTTATTTTTCAAAAAGCCATTAAAGCAACAAGCCCGCAAGGGATTGGATACTTACATCGAAGGTTGGTCACTCTTGACCGACATCGCCCCCATGAAACGGGCAAGAATGGCCGTTTTACGTTTGCTAAACATCCAGACTAGTTAGTGACGTCTGGGTGGGATTTTCGTTCAAAAATCTCCAAAAAAGTCCCAGAATTGCTAAGTACTTTTGAAACCAGCGACTTTCCTTAACAAATCCCGCCCATTGAGTGGCATTCCAACTCGATCTAATCAATAAGCCCCCGCATATCGCCCTCGATCGCCAGCAGCTTCTTTAACTCCCGTTTCTGGGGTGATTGTGAGGATCACTGCGGACGCCGCAGGTTTTTTACTCTCAAGCCGATGCCCCTTTTCCCGTAACTTTTCCAAATCTGGCGATAAGTCAGCAGGGGCCGTTAAGCTCCCTAATTTTGCCGGCTCATGACCGAACCAGTTGATATGGTGATCGGTCCCAAATCTAGGACTTCTGACCGCGGTCAAGGGATCCATTCCAAAGACAAGCCTGTTAAGAAGAACTTGAATAGACGTCTGATCCTGTTGGTCTCCTCCCGCCACGCTGATGGCTAAGACTGGCGTGTCCCCTCGCATCACCAATGTTGGAGTCAATGTGATTCGAGGACGTTTGCCCGGCGCCACGATACTTGGGTGCCCCTCCCATACATTGAGCCCGATCATTCGACTACCCAGCTCAATACCAGTGTCACCAGCGATTACACCTCCCCAACCACTGGGCGTTGCAGAAACCACATTACCCAAAGAGTCCGCCACCAAACAACTCGTCGTATCACTGCTGAAACCACTATGAACTTTGTAATCTTGGGGTGCGATTCCCAAAAGTGGTTTATTGTTCCATGGGTCACCTGGCTGTTGCTCGAGTGATGCTTTATTGGGGTCGATCAAGTTTCGGCGCATTGAGATGTAATAATCCGAAAGAAGCTCTTGAATCGGCACTTCGACAAAGTGGGGATCGCCAAAATAGGCATCACGATCTGCCAACGCCAGCTTCATCGATTCGACAACCATATGGACGTAATCCGCGGTGTTATGTCCTAGCTTTTCGAGGTCCAGGGTATCCAGCATCTTCAAGGTCTGCAGCATGTAAGGTCCTTGGGTCCACACTCCACATTTGTATATGGTGTACCCTCTAAATGGAATCGACAATGGATCATCAATCCGTGTAACGTGCTGAGCTAAATCGACAAACCGAAGCAAACCACCGTTCTCCCGAGACCATCTATCAAGCTCGCGAGCAACTGGTCCGCGATAAAAGTAGTCGGCTACTCGACGCAATCCGTGCCTTCTGTCCACCCCTCCTCGTTCCGCTTCTACAAGGCGTTCAATTAGCCTTAGGAAGTTCTTGTGGTGAGTGACATACGCTTTGGCTTTCTCAACAGCTTCATCGGGTTTATCTTTGTATTGACGGTCCTTTTTCGCTACCACTAACGGATCCTCGCCAGCTCGCTCGCGAAGAATTACAAGCATCGGCTGTGCGGACTGCGTAAAGGATTTGGTACCGAATCTATCGAGAGCCGTCAAACAGGCATCCAGAAAACCCGGGACGACCGCATTGGCAATATCCCCCCTACCTTGAATGAGTCCATTGCGATTTTCTTGAAACCACTCAGGTGTTGCTAAACGCGGCGATGCACCTAAGCCAGCAATAACCTCGACCACTTTTCGATCCGCGCTATAAACCATAATCGGCACCTCACTGCCAAAACAAAACAAATGGTTTTCAACGACGGATTGCACGAGAAGGCTCGCGATTGCTGCATCAATCGCGTTACCTCCCTCCTGCAGAATGAGCAACCCAGCATCTCGCGATTGAGGGCTCCCCGTAACGATGGCGACATTCTTACCTTCCGCAACCTTGTCGCTGCGGATTATTGTGCGATCACTTTCTGAAGAACCTTTTTCTTGATCCTGAGCCGACAATGACGAGGAAATCAGAGTGAACAAACAAAGGATGGCGAAGATCCCTTTCCCATCGCGAAATCTCTTTTTTTCGAACACTTCTACTGGCAAAGTTTGCACGAAAAAATCCGCCATTCGATCATCCCTCAGAACAACATCCGCAGACATAAATACCAAGCCCAACTAATAAGAGAACTGGGTCCAGAAAAACCGATGATTGGCATGCTCGCAAAAACGAGTGTCGGACACAGTTTAACACTTCAGGCAATCGGTTTTCCTCTTTTTCGAGAAACTCGCAACTCAACGAGCCCCCTCTCCAGTCCCTGTCTGCTCCCTCAAGTTGACTTAAATGGCATATATGCTATTCTGGCTGGGTTTTTCCCGCATTTTTTGCGAACCAACTTAAAAATCCTCCAAAAGCCGCCCGAACCAAACCATTTCTCGCCGTCGCAGAGCCGTGTCGCTGCGCCGGCGTTATTAGTTTTGTTAACAGAAAATCCACCAAGATTTGTAGGACTCAACATGAAGGCTCCACTCGAAGCGATTGCCAAGGCAGATACGTTGATCGAAGCCATGGGTTGGATCCGTCGTTTTCGTGGCAAAACCACAGTGATTAAGCTTGGTGGTTCTCTTATGAACAACCCAGACGCGATGCGTCACACGCTACTGGACATCATTTTTATGGAGACCGTCGGGATGCGCCCGGTGGTTGTTCACGGGGGTGGCCCGTCGATCAACAAAGCGATGGAGGCTGCTGCCATAGAGCCGGTTTGGATCAAAGGGCGACGCTACACCGACCCGAAAACCCTCGAAATTGTCGAGCGAGTCTTGGGATACGAGACGAATGAGTACATTGCAAACGAGATTGAGAGGCTGGGAGGCAGAGCCATGAATCTCAACTTTCGAACCACCAATGTGCTATTTGGTGAGAAACTCTCCTTGGACGAAGACGGAACGCCGCTCGATCTAGGATTCGTAGGACACGTGACCCGTGTCGACCGACAAACAATTGAGTCGTTGACCTACACCGAACAAATTCCGGTCATTCCCTCGATGTGTATCGACGAGAACGGACAGAAATACAATGTCAATGCTGACACCGCAGCTATGGCCGTTGCTGAGGCTCTCGGTGCGGAAAAGCTGATCTTCATCAGTGACGTGAACGGTGTTCGTCGCGACAAAGACGACCCAGAAAGTGTCCTGCACTCACTCACCGCCCAAGAAGCTCGTCAACTTATTCAAGACGGGGTCATTGCTGGTGGCATGATTCCAAAAGTCGAGGCTTGTTTGGCGACGCTGAATCGTGGTGTGGGCAAGGTTCACATAATTGACGGTCAACTGCGTCATTCTCTTCTTCTCGAAATTTACACTACAGCAGGAGTCGGAACAGAGATCGTTCCGAGTCGTAATGCTGCCTCAACCAGAATCACACAGAACTGAATGAGAAATGAAACACCTAAGATCTCTACTCGACCTGACGATTGATGAATTTCACGGAGTCCTCGATCTAGCTGCGTCACTAAAAAAGCAGTTGCTCGCTGGTGAAAGACCAGACCTTCTGAAGAACAGAACGGCCGCGCTGATTTTTGAAAAAGCTAGCCTCCGCACACGGGTTAGTTTGGAAGCAGGCATGGCTCAATTAGGTGGGTCCGCGTTGTTTTTAACAGGCGATGTTGGCTGGCGACAACGCGAATCCATCGGGGATTTTATTCGCGTACTGGCCGAGTATTGCGATTTTGTCGTTTGTCGTGCCATCTCTCAAAGCACAATCAACGAATTGGCCGCTCATGATGTGGTCCCCATTATCAACGGCTTGACCGACGAATCGCACCCATGCCAAGCACTGGCCGATTTTATGACTATGAAAGAAGTCGCGGGCAATGTTACAGGCAAACAATTAACCTTTGTTGGAGACGGTAACAATGTCGCTCGTTCACTGCTGGCGGCGTGCTCTATGGGTAGGATTAAGTTCCGATTGGCTGCCCCAGAGGGTTATCAGTTCAAACCGGAATTGATTGATCGCGTCAAAAATCATGCGGGTTGGGTCGATTTTGAACAGAGCCCTAACACAGCGGCCATGCTTCGTGATGCAGACTTTGTATACACTGACGTCTGGACCAGTATGGGACAAGAAGCAGAGGCAGAAAAGCGAAACACCGATCTTCGCCCCTATCAGGTGAACGAACAACTCATGAAGCTTGCACCATCTCACTGCAAAATTCTCCATTGCTTGCCAGCCCGTCGTGGCATGGAGATAACCGACAGTGCCATGGACTCTGCTGCAAGCATTATCTTCCCCCAAGCAGGTAATCGAATGCATCTTCAAAAAGGTCTGCTCGTATGGCTTGCTCAGAAAAATGGTCTGATCTAAACCCGACCTAGCAGTTTGCTTCTTGCGCGGCATCGATTGATCAATGAACGTTATATGGGCACTCCTGCCTGTCGCTGGTGCCTATATCTGCTACGAATGGCCGACTTACCATCAAAGTGACACACCTCCTAGGAGTGGGATACGGACGCGATTAATTCATCCCATTGCGACTTCAATGAGTGTATCTGATCGCGACTCCAACTTTGTCCGACATAGCTAACAATATAAAGCAAAACAATTCCTAGAACCGAAGTCGGGCATAAAATCCAGATCCAGCGCCATTCACTATCGTTTGCATGCATCGAAGAGAGTGCGAACAACAACGCAAACAATGCACTGAAAACAAACGCTAGATACAATACCCACACCAGTGTCCATACTTGCTGACGAGGCGCAAACCGCCCATGAATCCTAGTCTCGTCTCCATGAGCGTCCATGCTAATCGATAGATGTGGTGACCAGCACCGAACCTCTTTAGCGGGCACGTGCATTTCGAAATACCCGTCAAAAGAGTAACTCTCCCAGTTCCAAACTCCTTTTGATAACTGTTCGTGGATACGAAGTTGCAGGTCCTGCTTGGGGATTGGCACGACAACCTGAAACGTAGGCCGCATCGACAATGATCCTGATGCGGACGATGATGCAGACAGGGAAGACATGGAGAGGCCCTTTGTCACTTTCGGATTCAGCGTTACCCGAATTGTAGCACAATTACTCCCTCAGCGTGTCGTACCGTGCTCACAGATCCAGGTCATCCAATTGATCGATAAGTCTGTCTAGTTCATCTTTGGATCGTTCACTCTTGTTCACTTCAGCTATTTTGCCGTCCGCTGAGGATTGGGCTGTTCCCATCGTTGCCATGCCAACCGCCGCTCGGCCGGCCAGAATCAATTGCTCGTCTCGTTCGCGAGCAGCTGCCTCGGCCGGATCTTCGTTTCTCTCGGGTGCACCAAATAGCTTGGACAAATCGATCTTGAATGCGCCTCCGGCTTCGACAGGTGCTCCTGCAATGGCAGGGGTCTTGTGCTGGGGGAAAATGATCGCATTCTCAGGGCAGACTCGTGAACAAGCGGGACAACCTTTGCGACAGTTATCCGGTTGCTCAACAAGAATCGTTTCGGCTTTGTCGACTCCATAAACTCCGAACAAACAGAAATCGATGCACTCCATGCAGTTGGTGCATCGACTGTAATCGATCACGGGATACCATCGACGACTTGGATGCTCTTCAATACGCATGGGAACAATTCCGAGCGGTGCATCATGAACCATCGGCTGTTCCAAAGCGCCCGCCACACTAGCTGACAAGGCGGTTGTGTTGGTTGGATTCAAAAAACGATCAAGCGATAAGGTCGTTCGCTCGGAATCTCGTAACAAATCTTCGGCTTCTAAGATCCGTCGAAACTCTTGCTCGAAATCTCCCAGTGCTGAGCTGGATCTCATATCGATGGAATAAATGTTCCGATCAGGGCGAGTATGTATGTTTGCAACACGATCTTCGGCTTTATCGTCTTCCTCGCTCGCTGCATCATCTTCCTCATCCTCTTCGTCCGAATCCATAAGCGTGTCTGGATTCCTAAGTTCCGTGACTCCAAATTGCCCGCGGACTTCCATTCGGTCTAGAACCCAAAACGCCGCTCTGTCAAACAGCCATGTCAACAAAACCATCGGGCCCTTCCACTCTCGCATCCGCTTCAGACTCTCGCTGTCCTGCGACAAGTCGTACAAATGGGGAACGACAAGCGAAAATGTTTTGGGTAGGGATGCCGCCACATTGGCGATCCCCTCTTCCAGATCACGTTTGTCGGGGCTGCGACTCTGCCCCTGGGACACTACGACTAACAGGCCGTGATTTTCGCGAATCATATGGGGTTTAATGTTGGTTGATGAAAACGAATTGCGTGCCGGCTTTTTAAAACATTATGACGAAATCGAACAACTTCTTTACGTACGATCCCTACACCAAGCCGGTTAAAGTTCCAGTGGAATCGCTAAACGTGGATTCGGCAACACCCATTTTTTGAATTATGGATAGCAGTACGTTGGAAAGTGGGGGATGGCTTTCGGAATCAAATGCGAGATGCTGATTATGATGCATTCCAAGTCGTTTGCCACCTGCCAAAAGTAGAGGTAAATTCTTGGGTGAGTGTTCGCCACCTTTGCCGCTATTCATACCCGAACCAAACATCAGGAGGGAGCTATCGAGCAACGTTCCCTCCCCCTCGCGCGTCGACGCCAAAAACTCCATGAATCGCTTCAGTCGACCTAGATGAAATCGGTCAATGTTAGCAAGTTTCTCGAGCATTCCAGCGTCTCCTCCATGGTGAGACAGCTCGTGATGATTTTCCCCTCCTCCACCAAATCCTCCGGCCTCGCGAGACCATTCAAAACTGATGACCCGAGTGGAGTCCGTCACAAAAGCGAGATAACAAATCTCCAGCATGACATCAATCCACATAGGGCGGTCATGCGCGTTTCCCGACTGCGATCCTAATTGCAAATCCGTTGGGTTGACTTGTGGCTTTGGACGATCAATCCAACCCTCCATGCGTTCGATTCGCAGTTCGGTTTGCCTGACGCTGGACATGTACTGGTCCAGTTTTTCGCGATCTTCTTTTCCAACGCGATTGCTGAGGCGATTGGCTTCACTTAGCACGCTGTCCAAGATGGATCGCTTTTCGTGAATCCTCTTCAAAGTAGCTTGTTTGTCCGCTGTAGACTCGGGAACAAACAATCGCTGAAATAATCGCTGCGGCGAGTTTTCAGCTGGTAACGGAGTCCCAGACCTATCAAAGGATAAAGTATGGGAATGCCCTGCACTACCAGTTCCCGATTGATCGGACAACTGAAGCGAAGAATATCGCGTGTGTTTGCTGAATTGCTCGGCAATAACCTGGTCAGCCGAAATGGTGTTCGCATAGTCCTTTCCGGGTACTGCCTTAAGATCGGCACCGGTTAACCAAGTATCAGCGCCAGAATGACCACCCTCACTATGTGGATGCCCTAAACCACTGATGACACTAAACTCCGTTCGTAACTCCTCTAGCACCTTCAAGCTAGATGACAGTTGATAGTCGAGCCCTTTTTGCTCAGGTTGCCATTGCTGAATGTTTACACCATTGGGGACATAGCAAAAGATGGCTCGTGGAACAGGTTCGACCTGTGACCGTGACCAAGGTTTGAATTGAGAGTCAGCCCCTCTCAACGGCCGCATCGCATTTAGCAAAGGTAAGCTGAGTGCAACCCCAAGCCCGCGCAGTACAGCTCTCCTGGATATCGTATAGCTCATATCGTTCCACTCGCGCAAATCGAGTCGCTATTTCGCTTTTGGCTATATCGTTGCTTCATAGATTTCCCTGTTCGGTTGGGATCCGGTCGCCCTATCTGGCTTCCTAACTAGTTTGCGCCGCTCTAGTCAGCGGTCGCCACCAAACCTCGTTTCCCCTATATTGTAGCAGATATCGCACTGTAAATCGCCTCTCCTTACATCTGACCCAACCACTATGAAGTTTGCTATCTGCAATGAAACGTTTGGAGATTGGCCCATCGAGCGCGGTTTCGAGCTTGCCGTAAAGCATGGCTATACGGGTATCGAAGTCGCCCCCTTTACTCTCGGCTCTGATGCTTTGGCAATCACGTCGGCCGTGCGGTCGAATTATAGACGTGTCGCCGAGTCGTTTGGCTTGCAAGTGATTGGATTGCACTGGTTGCTTGCTAAGACAAACGGTTTCCATTTGACCACCGAAGATGTCGGGACGAGGGAGCGAACAGCAACCTATCTTCAGGAACTGGTGAAGCTGTGCTGCGATCTCGGCGGCGATGTCATGGTCCTCGGCTCCCCTTTGCAACGAAACTTTCCCGCCGAAATGGGTCACCAGCTTGCCATGCGTAATGCAGCCGAGGTCCTGCGCTCCATTGCTCCCACTCTGGAGCGGTACAACGTGCGGTTGGCCATTGAGCCACTCGGGCCCCAAGAAGGCAATTTCCTCAATCATGCCTACCAAGCTCGCGAATTAATCCAGATGGTTGGCAGCCCTAACGTGCGACTCCACCTCGATGTCAAGGCAATGAGCAGCGAAGGCCCGCCTATCGCCGATATAATTCGCGAAAATGCCGATTTACTAATCCACTACCACGCGAATGATCCGAATCGGCTGGGTCCTGGGATGGGCGAAGTCGATCATCGTCCACTATTTCAAGCCCTTCGAGAGATCGATTACCGCGGCTGGGTCAGCGTTGAGGTTTTCGACTACTCGCCCGGCGTCGAACGGATCCTCTCGGAAAGCATGACCAACATGAAAGCGGCCATCGAGGCCACTGTCTCGTAGTGCATTTACCTAGTGATTTGCTGGTTGCAAAACTAGCCAATCGACCATCTTCGGCCTTCTGAACAACGAAATTCCTCGTTTTTGGACTGCCCAATCGCACCATTCCAGTTATTCTGTTGGAATCCGTCGCGTCGTGAGACGCTGCCTTCCGATTTCGTTATACCTTGGGCAAAAAACGATTCGGATGTATTTCTTGCCGCATTCGAGTAGCGCATTCTGTCGTGATGACAACCTGCAGCTTATTCGGCCGTGCTTCAATCGGTATGTCGGTTAGCCCTCAATTTTACGGTCTATTTTTTATGTCGAACTACCATCGCGGTCGCTCCTCTGTACCTTCGTTTTTATCCGGCGAGCAACGCATCAACAAACTTTTAGCCGCCTCAGGCTTTGGTTCTCGACGACATGTCGACGAGCTGATCACCGAGGGGCGTGTTGAGATCGACGGGACTGTGATCACCCAAGTTGGCACAAAAGTCGACGCCGATAAAGCAAAAATTCTCGTCGATGGCGAACCACTCAAACGGCACAAACCTGTTTATTTCGCGGTCCATAAACCCGCTGGTTTTCTCTGCACCAATGCAGACCCAGAGGGCAGACCACGCGTCATCGAACTTGTGCCCAGTCACGCAAGACTCTTTCCTGTCGGTCGATTGGATTCCTCCAGCACAGGGTTGATATTGTTGACCAACGACGGTGAACTGGCTCAACGACTCGCTCACCCTAAACACGGTGTTCCGAAGAGTTACTTTGTCGTAGTAGCCGGACAAGTAGACAAGGAGGCTCTGAAACGCCTGCAACGTGGCATCTACCTAGCCGAAGGTATTGCTCGTGTTGATGGCGCGACCATTCGTCGTGTTCGCAAGGGTTGTACAGAAATCGATATCACCCTCAGCGAAGGAAAGAACCGCGAAATCCGACGCGTTCTCGCTCGCCTAGGGCATAAAGTGGTCGTGCTTCGTCGTGTTTCCATCGCATCGCTTAAACTAGGAGATCTCCCCGAAGGTAGCTATCGACCTCTCTCGGAAAAAGAAATCGCCGGATTGTACAAAGCGGTGGACGATCTTCGCTCAGCGAGAAATCAAGACCGTCGCGAACGAAAACGACGCAGTGATGAACGCCGTGGCGAAATTCGTAGTATCGGTATCAACTCGTCCGAGTCACCGGCCATGGAATCCTCCAAGCCGACCAAAAATTACGGCAACAAAGATAAGAACGTGCAGCCATTCCTGCCGTTTGACGAGGAGTCGGATGATTACGAACCGATGCACCTAAATGATGATGAGGATTTTGAATCGCTCCCTTCATTGGCTGACAATCCTTACCGATTGGCAGACGATGATGACGATGACATGGGGGTTGATGATGCCATACTCGTCAAGGATTCTAGTTGGGATGATGACTTCGAATACGATTCCCCCAAAACGACCGGAGCAGTCCTAGGGGCAGATGATGAAGAGCCAAACTCTCCTCGACCTCCTCGACGAGATGGGGATCGAACTCGTGGCGGCTCCGGTCGTCCGAGGCCAGAGGGAAATCGCAGACCAGGCGGCAGACCCGCTGGCAGGTCTGGTTCCTCAGATCGGCGAACAACCTCCGCGAGAGGGGGAGGCGACGGCAATTCTCGAACAGGGGGACGCACACGATTCCAGTCCTCAGCCAGCGGCGAAGACCGTGCCACTTCAGACCGAAGCGCTCGCCCCATGGGATCTCGCGGACGCTCAGAGGGATATGCACCAACTGAGGGACGCGGAGAGCCCCGAGCAGGCGGAAGAACGCCGTTTCGCAGCGGATCAGGACGTAGCGGTACGGGTCGAGGTGCCCCAGCTAGACGCAGCTCCGGGGGGCGAAACGGAGCCGACACATCAGGGGCTCCACGCTATGAAAATCGACGACCAACTGGCGAATCTGGTGGTGCTGGCCGCACCGACTCTCGTAGTCGAGGCTTTTCTAACTCCGAACTTGGCGGCGAACCAAGAACCGACCGCTCCAGCGGAAACTTTCGAGGGGGCTCAAGAGGTGGAAGATCGTTCGGAGGTGGCTCGTCCGGTGGTCGCTCATCGGCTGGGGGTCGAAAGCCCGGTCCCCGTTCGTCGGATCGGACCGGTCGAGGTCCTAAGAATGCAAAACGAGGCCCTAGACCCAAGCGATAAACCAGGCGTGAGGATTGGCTTCAACGTCGCTCAACAGAGAGCATCCTACCACTATCGCGTTATCCGAAGATTATAGATACGGCCTAATTGAGAGAGCCTAACTGCCTCGACTCCGTGCGTCCCGTAAACTAAGATGTTACTGGAGGGTTACCCTATGACTGTTGAAACGATTATTTCCAGCTTGTCGCAAGAAGACAGGCGAAGTGCATTGGAATTGCTCTGGGCTTCGATCGATCATGATTCAGACAAATTCGCACCGCCTGATTGGCATTCCGATGTTTTGGCGGAACGTCTAAACAATCCGTCCCAAACACCATCACTTCCTCTGAAAGAAGCTATGGAAGATGTCAGACGGAGGGTAAATGAGCGTCAATCTTCGACCTGAAGCACAAGATGACCTTGTATCTGCAGCTGCCTACTTTAATGATAAAAATGCTGGTTGGGGTGATCGCTTTTTAAATTCGATTGAACTCGACCTCACTAATCTAGAGGAAGAAGCTGGAATACATGCTATTCACAACGGATTACTTTGTAAGTTTGCAAAGGCATTTCCATTCGCTATCTATTACCAAATTGAAAATGGTTCGACAGTCGTAATGGGCATTTTAAGTTGCCGAATGAACCCTGGATCGCACTTGTCAATACTGAAGAGACGCGGATGACAACGCGCTGAATCGAAGATGCGTAGTTTGCCGTTTTTTAGTTTAGGTTTATACCCGCATTTCGGTGAACGCGGGCCATTACGCCCTAAGCTCGAATGTTAGCGTATTACGGTCAAACTCATGTGCCGACGCGAGGCTGCCCCAAAAAGTCCTGAACGCTTTCAGGCTTTTTCGCTTCTGGCTGAGGTATCCATTTAGGAGGGGGGCTTGGGTTATCTGGATAAGGATCCAACGCTTCCCATGTCTTCGACCACGCGCGTTTGCTAGACTTTTTAAAGCGTTCCCAGCCCGATGTTTTGTTTCGCGAATAGGAACTACTGCTGGCAGAGTCTTGGAACGAAGCGCATCCAGGAAGAAACGTACACGATAGCAATAAACCCATCGCGAAGATGAACCCGATGCTTCGATTTCTTATGAGTTTTCCCATGTCATCTGCATTCCCGACCGTTACAACGTCAACGATTTCCTGACTTCTTCAATCCGAAATAGTAAATTTCGCAACCCAAGTCCAGACCGTAATGAGAAACTTTGATCGCTGGCTGCACTGGCTCAAGTCGCGAACGCTCCTCTTTTCTATCACCTAAACGTCTCGACGAACCAGCTTGGAATCGTTAGCATCCGCTCGAAAAAAATTCCCGACAATAAGCAATAACCTTGCAAAAGCCTTAGTCGAGCCATCTCCGGCCAGACCTTGTTCCGCCTGCGACGCACGACCACAAAGATCCCTTACGGAGTTAACAATGACAAAGAGACCTGAATTCGTATATTTCGACCTAGGCAATGTCCTGCTCTATTTCGATCATGGTCTAGCTTTTCGAAGAATGGCCAAACTCGCAGGGGTAACTCCACAAGAAATGCATGCGGCGGTAATGGATTCCGAACTCCAGATCGAGTACGAAACCGGATTGATTTCCAGCTCGGATTTTGTCGATCGTATCGCTAGTCATTTAGGCAAGCGACTCGATACCGAAACGATTTTGGAAGCCGCTGCCGATATGTTTATACCCAATTCCCATATCTTGCCGGTCTTGCAAAGAGTTCGTGATCTGGGGCTGCCCATGGGGCTTCTTTCGAACACCTGCGAAGCTCATTGGCACTGGATCATGAGGATGGGCTATCCCCAAGTTATCGATTGGTTCGGCCCCATCATTCTGTCCTTCGAAGCAAAAAGCATGAAACCAGATAGCGGAATCTATGAGGCTGCCGAGCGTGAGGCCGGGCACTCGGGGCCATCTCTGTTTTTCACAGATGATCGTCAAGACAACATTCATTCAGCCACCAAAAGAGGCTGGCAAACCGAAGTCTTTATCAATGCAGATCGTTTGATGAAAACAATAGACCAGTGGGAGTAAAACACCTCCGTCCGGAAAAAACCGGGGCCATGACCGTTTCGCAAGAAAACCAAAAGCTGGGCAATTTGGTCGACGCTGACGACGAATGGTGTTCGACCTGCTATAATCCCTGCGTGTCGTCCTTTGGCCCTACCCAATAATAATCTAACCTAAATGGTGCTTTTATATCTGGCGATTGCCGTTGTTCTGCTTTTGTTGAACGGCTTCTTTGTTCTCGCCGAATTTGCTGCCGTGAAAATGCGTCCTTCTCGAGTCGAAGAGTTGGTCGCAAACAACGTTCCTGGTGCCGCGTCCGTGAAGCGCGTTCAAACGCAACTAGATGAATACCTGTCTGTCTGCCAATTGGGAATTACCTTTGCCTCAATTGGACTAGGATTTGTTGCTGAACCTGCCGTTGTAAAGTTGATTGAACCCATGGTCGGGTTAGTGATGGGGCACGAGAAATCCACGGCTTCATTTGTGACAACACACGGGGTCGCGTTTGCTATCAGCTACCTGATTGTAAGCTACCTGCACATTCTAGTCGGGGAGCTTGTGCCTAAGACGGTAGCAATTCGCTTGACCGAATCTGCGTCGATCTGGACCGCTAAGCCACTGATATTCTTCCGATTGCTTTTCTTCGGGCCTCTCAAAGTCCTTAACGGTTCGGCAATTCTGCTTCTTAGAATGATTGGACTTCGAGATGCCGGCGGCCACGAGGTGCACAGTGAAGACGAATTGCGAATCTTGTTAAGCCAGTCGCAATCCGAAGGAGTTATGTCCTTTCGCAGACTTCTTTTTGCCGAAAATGTTTTCGATCTTGGCGATCTTAAGGCACGGGATGCAATGCGTGTACGATCTCAGGTTCACTGCTTGCGAGAGGGTGCACCGTGGCTAGAAAACCAAGAGGTAATCCGACGATATCGGTTTAGTCGCTATCCATTGCTCTCGAAATCAACTAAGGCTCCAATCGGGATCGTTCACATCAAAGATCTGATGCTCGCCGACCAAGGGGATGGGGACCTTATTCGACTGTGCAGGCAATTCCTAAATGTGAAAGAAGATCAGCCCCTCGAATCTCTGTTAAGTGAAATGCAACGACGAAGAGTTCACGTGGCGCTCGTGCATGATAACGACGGAAATTGGACTGGTTTTCTTACCCTCGAAGATGTTATCGAAGAAATCATCGGTACCATCCGCGATGAATTCGAAGACGAAGAGCAAATTAGTCTATACAACTCCCTGGACGAACGATTTGTTCATCTCGGTCTCGAAGGGAACGACATGATCGAGGTCGTGCGCAACGCGACCATGAAGACCACGAATTGGAATCTTCCTGTAAGTCAAGAACAAGTAATTAAGGCCATTGATGAACGGGAGAGAGCCGTCTCCACTTATCTCGGCAAGGGACTTGCGATGCCTCACGCGCGACTAGCAGGACTCCAGATTCCTATCGTGATGTTCATTCGATCAGAAAACGGCATCCCCTATCGAAATCATCAGGAGAAGGCCTATTTAGTCTTTGTTTTACTTACACCCGCAGGCCAACCTCGGGTTCACCAAAGATTGCAATCTGTCATCGCGACCATTCTCGATGAAAGCGAATTCGTGACAGATCACCTGCGATATGCTTCGTCTCCATCCGAAGTGGTTGAGATTCTCCGAACGGGCGAACAGGCGAGCCTCGATTAGTAATCGATGACTCCATCCTCGTCATCGTCAACTTTCCGTTCGTCCGCTTTTTCTTCATCCTTGATCTGGTTATCCCTCGCTAACTTCATCAGTTCCAAAATCGCTTGAATGCTTAATTGAATCGCGGACGCGAAATTGCGAGCTGATGATGCCTCTTTAGACTTCTGAATCACTTGAGCAATAGACTCTGGAGGGGGCGACCACTCATTGTCTTTGAACCAATTCTTGAGCTCTTCGACGACATGATCCAAATTCGACGCAAATGCGGCATCCGCCTTACAACGGTACTGGCGATACGGCCCTTTGCCATGTCCCGACGCTACCGATAGCGATCCCGTATTCATCGACCGGAACTTAAACCAACCAGACCCGAATGCGACAATCGAAGCAACGATTGAGACCAGAGCCATAGGGAACTGACCCAGCAACAAAAGCACCACTGATAACAACACGCCAATGGCCGCTGCGATCGCAAAACCAATTGGATATTGGTTTTGCTTTAGCCCCGAACCGCGTTGTGGTACTTTGGAATCCTGGACATTGACGATGCCCACCAAAGAACGAACCTCTCCAATGACAACAGTGATGTTGTCTGGCCCACCACGTAAATTCGCGATGTCCACCATTGCCTGTACGGCCGTATCTATGTCCAACAGCATCAGCAATGTTCCGATCTCTTCATCCCTGAGTTGCCCGCTGAGTCCGTCGGAGCACAACAAGAATTTGTCTCCGGTCCGAAGGGAAAAGGGGCCCTCGATATCAACTGCCACACTAGGGTTCGGTCCTAGCGAACGTGTGATCACATTTTTAGGAATCGTAGAATTGCGGATTGCTTCCTCCGATATATCCCCAGCTGCCCGCATCTCCCAGACCAAGGAATGGTCAAAGGTTAATTGCTCAAAGTGGTTGCCTCGCAGCCGATAAACGCGACTGTCACCAACGTGCGCGACAATGGCCCCCTCCGGCACAATCGCCAGCGCGCAAGCTGTCGTTCCCATGCTTCGGAATTCAGGATTCGCCTGACCACGACGGTAAATCTCTGCGTTGGTCTCAACCAGGGAAAGCTCCAAGGCCTCAGAGGGGGAGCCACGAAACAGCTTCTGGTAGTGGAGTGGAATCTGCTCGACCGCTATCTGACTGGCTAACTCCCCCGCGGCATGAGCCCCCATCCCATCCGCCACAACCAACATGTGGCCAAATTTCTCCCACGAATGACTGTCCGAGGCCAGTAGAACGGCATGATTGTCCTGGTTGTTTCGCCGTCTCATACCAACATGAGTGGCAGAGGCGACGGCGAACCAGGCGTTTGCTGAACTAGAGTTTTTTGCTGGATCGTTTGTCAAAATAAAGAATTTTTCATGGTTATACGGTTTCACTCATCCATGCGATGTTCAAGTATACACGCGTCTCCAGTCCCTTACGTGTCGAACTCTCAACACACGCGACAAAGATTATGAAGAATTATTCCAGTTGCAACACTTACGTTTAAGGAATCGGTTGACAAATCCATGGCGATCATCAGCCGTCGATCTGCCGCTCTCTGCACCAATTCCGGCAATCCATGGGCCTCATTTCCCATCAGTACCACACTCGGGCCACTTCTTTGAAATTCGGCTAACTCCTCGCTGTCTTGGGCAAAACATGTGGCAATCGACTGAATCTCCATTTCTCGGAGTCGCAAAACCGCTTCAACTGGTTTATTCACACGGAAAAAATTCAATTTGAATGCGTTCCCCATCGATACCCTAAGCACACGCCTAGCGAACGGATCAACACAGTCCGGTCCCACGAATATGTCCGAAATCCCCAAGGCTGCACATGTTCTCAAAATGGATCCCATGTTCTCAGGATCTTGAACTCCGATGAGCATGCAGCCAGTCCAGCGGGGCGAACGAGTCCAATTCGAACAGAATTCGGTTATGGTCCGACTCTCCGGCCTGATTCCGCAGGCCAGATACCCCCGGTGAAAATTAAAGCCAACCAATTCCTCAATCCACTCTGACGGTACAACCAAAATCTCTAATCCGTCCGGTACCCAACTCAATGCTTCGTCTTGAAACTTCTCGTCTATCAATACCGATTCCACTTGCAAGCCACTCGTGATCAATCTGGAAACGAGCGGCTTGCTTTCTGCAACAAATCGACCACTGAATCGAGTCAAATTGCTTGTGCGAAGATGGCGATAGGGAGCCAGCTTCGCATGGTCAATGCTATCGATCAATTGAACGCTCACGTTTAGATAATCCGACTATTGTAAAAATTCAGCCCAAGATGTTTCGGCGGATTACAGTTCTTTTACAGCAATGTCCTTGAACTCAGCCCACATCGGTTTTCCCGCATGGAGCTGCAAAGCTAGTACCCCTCCCGTAAGAGCGATCGCGGGGTCATCGTCGAACTCCAGCACAAGTGTCCCGTTCATAAAGTGCTGGATCTTATTCCCTCGGGCCACGATCGTTACTTCATTCCACTCATCAACCTTGAACAACTTATCGTATCCAGCTTGATCAATTAATCCTGACTCGACCTTCTTGGCTCCTTCCACCCAAGCAGCCTTTTCTCCTACCAAACATATTCTTCCCCGCTTGCCCCCTTCGTCGTAGATGAATCCCGATACATTCGGTAGCTTGGACTCGTTTCTAAGTTCGTGTTGGTACCCTCTAACAACCCATTTGTTCTTAACGCTACCATCGGTGATATGCTTGGACCGATACTGAATTCCCGAGTTGTTCTGCGCCGTACAACGAAAGCTGAGCTTCAACTCAAAGTCCTTAAAGTTCGCTCCCTTAAGAATTAAAAACGTGTTCCCATTGGCAGGGTTGCTCGTCGTGGTTTCTCCACGAATGACTCCCTCCACAACTTTCCACATCGTCGGATCTCCGTCCCAGCCTTCGAGATCCCTTCCATTAAACAAACTCCGATACTCTCCATCCACGATCTCGGACTGCGTTGCCGAAATGGCATTGGTCTCTTCACCACTTGCAAATTGCGGAAAGCTCGATGCAATTAGTATCCATGCCCAAGAGTAAATTGTTTGCTTCATGTTCTTTTGAGTCGTAAGAGGATTCCTGGCGAGTTGCTGATTGTAAATTGAATCAACCGGGCCGAAAGCAATGATCCGAAAAAACTCAATAATTCCGACCTTGCCCTCTTCCTGAACTCAACTCACTCCGAAGCACGTGTTTTTTGTGCCCCTCTAGACTGGTTGACCGAGGCGCTAAGCCGATAAGCCAAACCCGTGTTACAATAGGCTTTTCCAATATTCCTCCCCGTTCCCTTGCTTGTACTAGTCGCACCTAGATATGGAATTTGTCATCATCCGCGAACATCGATTGCTCGCTCGCCTTGGAGTGCTCGGTCATACGCTTGGCTATAACTGTCGCCGTCTTGTTTGGTTGACGTTATTAGGTTTCATGGCGATGGTATTTGGCACCAGCTCCATAATGGGCGAGTCCCCCGCCAAACCAAACCTGATCTGGATTATGGCCGATGACCTTGGTTACGGGGAACTCGGCTGCTTTGGCCAAACAAAAATCAAAACGCCTCATATTGATCAGATGGCCAAAGAGGGCATGACGTTTACAAATTTTTATGCGGGTGCTACCGTTTGTGCTCCGTCCCGAAGCGTCTTGATGACAGGCCTACATCATGGCCATACTCGTGTAAGAGGAAACGCTGGGCCAAACAACCCCCAAGCGCAATCCTTAGTTGCTGACGATATGACGGTCGCACTTATGCTCAAAAACTCGGGCTATAGGACTGGACTATCCGGAAAATGGGGACTCGGTGATGTTGGTACCTTTGAGGAAGGGCTTCCCAGGAAACAAGGCTTCGACGAATTTTTTGGATTCTTGAATCAAACTCATGCTCACAATCACTACCCAGATTTTCTATGGCGAAACGAAGACAAAGTACAGCTCGATAACGAAGTGAAGAAGGTAGGAAACGGAGGAGGTGGGTACGCAACGAAAGCGGTTTCCTACGCGGATGATCTGATCGCAGAGGATGCTCTTCGGTTTGTCCAGGACAATCGAAATAGCCCATTTTTCCTTTATTGGAGTTTGGTGGTTCCCCATGCCAATAATGAACGAACACGTGAACTTAAAGATGGGGCAGAAGTCCCCGATTATGGAATCTATCGCGAGGAAGCCTGGACAGATCAAACCAAAGGCCATGCGGCAATGATCTCCCGCATGGATCAATACGTAGGCTCGATGCTAAAAACACTCCGCGATCTAAACCTAGCGGAGAATACCTTGGTCATCTTTACCAGCGATAACGGCGCTCACAACGAAAGCAATCACGACCTCAACGTATTTCAACCCAGTGGCCCTCTTCGTGGACTCAAACGCTCTCTAACCGATGGCGGTATTCGAGTACCTATGATCGCTTGGTGGCCCGGCAAGATTGCCCCCGATTCGAAAACGAATCATGTTGCGTACTTTGGTGACTGGATGGCGACGTGCGCCGAACTTGGAGGTTTTGAAACTCCCGAGGACTGCGACTCCATTAGCTTTGTTCCAACCCTATTCAGTAATTACGATCAACAAAAAAATCACGAATTCCTCTACTGGGAATTTCATGAAGGTGGATTCCGACAAGCGGCATTGTATCGCGGTCGCTGGAAAGGGATTCGCAGCGGATCACCTACTAATCCCATCATGCTCTACGATCAATCCACTGATATCGGCGAAGAAACCAACGTTGCCTCATCTCACCCCGATATCGTCTCCATCATGGAGCGTTATCTCGATTCCGCCAGAACCGACTCCCCAAATTGGCCAACCATCTGGAAATCAAAATAGCTCTGGCGAAAAATCAAGAACTCGCGTTAGCGGAACTAAGTTGCAAACGTTCTGCGAGCCATTATGTCCTTGCCGATCGTTAGCATCTCATCACAATCAAGAAATCTCGTGTTGGTCTCAAACAAAGACGCGACGGACGCTTTGTGGATCTTCATCTTGAGCCCACCTACCCCCAACGCACCGTAATCAAAGCGACCACTTCGCTCTACCCCTTTGTCCATTACTCCAATTCCTTCGATGCCCGCAGGAGGTACGGCGTTCAAATCGATAGCGACCCGCAATGACCGAGCTCGAATCAACTGAATTGTGGGTAACAATCTTACGCCCGCTGCTCCACATGCAAAAACAGCCTGCGAATGGGAAAGCGCGGCTTCCAACGCATCGTTCTCTTCCGATTCCAGCATGAGCAATCGTTCCGCGTCCACATTGGCGTTAGCAATTTGAATGATAGTTTCTTTCGAACGCTCTAAAGTCCGAGATCCGACGTAAACCCGCCCCCCGGCGTTTGCCAATATCCTACAGACCCTTTGCCCCACCGGCCCCGTCGCTCCCAAAACGACCGATGTAGAACCCGCTAAATCCATATGCGAATTAGCACACAAAACCGCCGCTGCGGCGGTCGAGTTCGCTCCATTACTATCGAGCATGATCGAGACACGAAACGGATCAAAAAGCGTGTCGCGAGCCGCGGCCGCTATGGCCTCACCATGAGCTACGCTACTCCCGCCAACAAAGATGGCTGTGCTGTTTAAATCCCCAGGACCTCGCGTATACATCGCCCCATGGACTAGACCACGTACATCCTCCGGCTTGACGTTCGAATACTGCAGCAGATGCTCGACTCCCGCATCAATAGCAACCACCGCATCGAAAACGCTCGCATGAGCATCGGTATCGAGCTGAATCAAAATTTTTTGCTTTGCCATATCTGGGTTTCTTTCGAACAAGTGATAAAGGTTGCCTCTCCGATCCCACACCGCCGCAGGAGAAAGAGACTAGTATGCAAATACTGCTATCAGGCATACTCCGATCGCCCACTGCAATTCAGTCCAATTCGAACAATTTAACAAGTTCTCCGTTTTTCCGAAACGCACCTGACCTCGCTTATACCTTTCTTGTTAACGATAGACTTTATCGAGACTTCTGTATTGCAAATCGCATCAGTTGCTAAGGGGCGCGCGAAGACACTCACACCCTTTCCGCTGCGACTCCACGCCGCAGGCACTCTCTGCGGTTTCCTTAAATCTTGCCCCAGAGCCTCACTTCTTATCTCAAGTGTACGGTGTTACAATGTGTCGCGGAGGGCGATCCAGTAACGAACGTGATCCACGATTAGTCGTTAGTGGTCGTATGGGGCAAAAAAATCTAATGGGCACTGGGCCGAGCACGAAGGCCAGGATTTTCCGATGGGGACTCCTGGTTGCGTTCGTTGCTTGCTTTCTGCCTGTCCCCAGTTTGCCCGAGGTTCCTCCTGAATCTGACGGGGAACGCTATCCTTGCCAAGGGAGCCTCTGTGGTTGTCGCTCGGCATATCAATGTTGGACTTCGTGCTGTTGTACCACCCCAGAAGAGCGACTCGCATGGGCTATCGACAACAACGTCACTCCGCCGACTTTCGCAGTCTTGTCCTCGCCCCCACTTCAGGAACCGTCGACTAAATCTAGCTCGATTGCCAACCATTCCACCAACGGAAACGCCTCCTCTGATGAGTCTCCATGCCCGCATTGCTCGAAACAAACGAAACAACTTACTCTGATAGAATCCGAAACCTATTGCGGCACCTCCCGCTCTGAAACTTCTAAAAATTCTGATTGCAAGTCTAACGCAGTAAATGAGATCAAGACGGCAAGCTATACGCCGGCCGACGGCCAAGACTCCTTGATCAGCGAGTCCAAGCCGAAAAGACAGCCACCTAAGGTCCGGTTTGTACGGGTGATGGATACTCTCAAGTGTCATGGTCTCGCATTCACTCTCGATCTTATAAATCAATGCATTATTCCAGAGCTCAATGTCGTGACTAAGTCTGTCGATCTAGAGAGGACATTGATCGACACTGTCCCGGTTCCCTATCCAGTCTACCTCTTGGTCTCTATTCCTCCACCTCGCGTCTCGTAACGAACGAACTCATTATGCGTGCAACAGACTAATGTCGTGTTGTCTGTCTTATTGCATGCACGAGTCATGAAGCTTCGTTTCTTCTTTGCTACCGTTCATCGCACTTAAAGGCGGCCATCTTTAACGTTGGCATGAATTGACGTGCTCCTGTTTTGCTGGATGGATCGCCCTCCAATCGATGCGTCAGCAAGCGGGAGCGCGTTCAGTACGTGCCAATGATCTATCGTTGCCACGCTGTTTTGCGAGTAATTCTGCCTATTAACTACTCTACATATCTAACTATCAAATGAAACGGAAACTTAAATCGAGACATACTTTACAGCCCACCAAATGGATGACTTCGCGAGGCTTCACACTAGTCGAACTACTCGTTGTGATCGCCATTATTGGGATCCTGGTCGGCTTGCTTCTACCGGCTGTCCAAGCAGCCCGCGAGGCGGCTCGCCGTATGCAATGCTCCAACAACCTTAAGCAGATGGCTCTAGCGCTGCACAACTATGAGTCAACCAACAAACAGTTGCCAACTCTAGTCTCGCTTCGAAATAGCAATGCCGGTAATTTCTCGGTACAAGCGAACTTGATGCCCTACTACGAACAAACGAACCTCTTTTCGCAGTTGGATTTTGGACTCAGACTGCAAAACGGATGTTGTCCAGGTACGCTACAACCGCAATTTGTGCAGCCGGCCAGAACTATCGTCCCTATGCTTAACTGCCCTAGCGACGCCGGGCCTCAAATCTTTGAAGTCGTCACTCTTAGCGGAAGCGGTCCCATCGAACAATACGCAGGCACGAACTATCACATGAACCTGGGTAGTGGCGTCGGTACGAACTACGACACTCGATTGATGACCGATGGCATTTTGTGGACGAATTCCAAGGTTCGTTTCGGTTCCATCACTGACGGTCTCAGCAACACAGCTTTGTTCTCGGAGTCTCTCCGAGGTCGAGAGCAGACAAATGTTCCTGAACCCATTAACGTCAGAGAGAAACGCAGGACGATGGTCAACGTCGCGTGTGTTTGGACTTCGACGACCATTCCTCCCGCTGTTGCTGGCCTAGCAAACGGATTTGTGGCCCCTGTCGACCCTGCCACCTATGAATCTCAACTCCTTGCCATGCGTCGCGGATTCAATGGTCAGCGGGGTGGAGGGTGGATCAATGGTCGAGAGTATTACAATGCTTACAACCACTATCTGCCCCCCAACTCTGACCTGCTAGATATGAACACCTGTGGCTACGGGATCTTCGGTGCCCGTAGCAATCACACAGGTGGCGTCATGGTAGCTCGCTGTGACGGTAGCGTCTCTTTTGTCTCCAACTCCATCAACCTCGCGGCTTGGCGTGCTTTTAGTACTCGGGCTGGTGGTGAGATTAACGTCGAGATTGATAACTAAACCACAAAACATCACAGGAATACCTTGCTATGAAGAAACAAATCCTTTTTGCATTAGCGTTTGTACTTGGCACATGGAACATTGCCAGTGCTCATGATACGTGGGTTCAAACAGCATCCTTGGTATCTCGCCAAGGAGAATTCGTTTATGTCGATTTGATGCTCGGCAACCACGGCAATGGTCATCGCGACTTCAAACTAGCGAGCAAAATCACACTGGCTCCTTGTTCGCTGGTACTTATCGCTCCCGATGGATCAAAATCCGATTTAAAACCCAGTGTTTTAGATATGGGATCAGCGGAAAAAGAGGGCTTTTGGACTGCTCGGTATGTTGCTGAACAAAAGGGGCTCTATCAAGTTGTCCATACGCTCGATACCCTTCACGGAAAAACCCGAGCTATCAAGTCGTCGAAGACCTACTTCTTTGCGACCGATAACTACCAAACTATAGCAACCACCGGTGTCGACACGATCGCTCCGCTTAATCATGGCCTTGAGTTCACGGTTGACTCTCCGATAGAAAAACTGGGAGCTGGTAAAGAATTGCGGTTGCGATTGCTTTGGAATGGCAAGCCACTTCCTGAGACCCGAGTGTCGTTTATTCCAAGAGGCGCGGTGCTTGCAGAGGGTTTCGATTCTCAGTTTGAACGCAATACAGACGCAAACGGCTATGTGAGCTACACGCCAACGCAAGGAAACTTCATCCTTGCAGTTGCGCATCACATTGCTGCCGACGAAAAAGGGGAGGGCTACGACAAAACCCATTACGGCGCCACCACCGTTTTACCGGTTCCTCAATCGGCATATGTCAAGTAATCGAAGTATTCGCTGCTGATCTACTCGTCGCATTAAGCAAAACCTCGCTTTGTGATCGGCGAAAAATAGTACTAGGAAGGGGAGGATCGTGCTGGCGTAGGTAGCATATTCGATCAACCATCGAATTTGTCACCGAAACCAGCCGAGCCTCTCCCCTTTTATAAGAACTCTAAATGCTTCGGGACACAATTGACACCACCTCGCAATCTCTAATACGCCAACACAGGTTCTATCTCGCATTCTTCATCGATTCCGGGACGGTCGCGGTTTTAAGTCCTTTCAAAACTCCAGCATGGTAATCAGCTTTGACGAGGTTGCCCTTTTGCGAATACGCCTCCACGAGAAGCTGACGAAGCGGAACGAAGCCCGGAGCAATCTCAACAGCTTGTTCCCATTCTGCAATGGCCTTGTCAATTTGGCCTAACCGAGCAAACGCTTCCCCCCTCATTGCAATCAATCGACCATATCTCGGCTCGGATTTCAGCAATTCACTAGAATACTTTATACACGATTCCCAATCCTCACTCATAAACGAGATGTCGAATATGCCATCCAAAGCGGTATCTAAATCAGGCTCTGCTTTTAACGCCGTTTGATAAAATTCCCTGGCTTTTGCGATCTCATTTCTCGATTGGGCTAATGCACCCAACGCGGCATAGACAGGCGCATCGTCGGGACGAGTTTTCGCAATTTCTGTCAGGAAGACATAAACAGATTCGGGAATTGTGATGCCACGCCGTTGCATGTGAATTATGGTTCCAAGCGCTAGGTTGCGTTTTCTTTCCGATTCAGAAAACCGGTCGCCGTGGTCATCAAAGAAACTCAAACTCGAGGGTGCTTTTCCCTCCGGCTGATCTGTTACACGATGCTTGAGAATTCGGTGATCTGTCTGGGCAACGTGCGACATATTTGAGGAATCAAGACTCGGCATGTGGCAGGCAGCACAGTCGTCTTGTAATAAATCCCTTTTGGCCTGGACTTCGGTACATAGAGGCTTGCTCGCAGATTCACCTGTATGGCAACTATTGCAACGCGTTCTGTAGAAATCGATCTTCTCTTCTGGCGAGGGAGTTGAATGGGGATCATGACATGAGATACACCCTATCTCCTTTTGACTTTTAATGTAGCAGATACTGTCCCTCATTTGCTGTACATGATTCACGGATCGGGTTTTATTTGTACCATCGACTTCGGTTCCAAAATCCACAATTGCCCATACATCGCTCAGCACCATACCTGGCCTAAAGTCTAAATGACTTTTTCTAGGTCGTAATACTCTGGCTCGCGCTTCAAGATGGCACTGATAACAAATCGCCTCCCGTTGCTCAATTGATAACTTGGACGGGTTTACAATAGAATCACCTGTGAGATTCGATAAACCGTCCTTACCTTGGTAAGCGACATGATTCGCTCCTTCGCCATGACAACGTTCGCAACCAATCGATCGCTCATGAAACGGTGGTGAAGCGAAGCGATCCTTTCCAGCTAGAAGACTATTGGGAAAACCTGAGTGACAGCCGAGACAATCTTCGGTAACTCGGCGTTGGAAGCGTCTAACATCATTCATTCGATAGCCAGGTGCAAGAGCCCAAACATCAGAGCGCTCGTACCAGTTAAGTGGGGACATATAAAGTCTTTCCCCCTCTTGACGAATATACGCTTTCGCTCGCTGCCCCGAACCAACCACATAGTCCATTTTGTGGCGTTGCTCGTAAATAATATTCCCTAAATCATCGTACATGGCCTCGCTATGAATAACGTCCCCTTGGTCATCTTTTTTTGCCATGAGGACGCGACTCGTGCCCGGAACGAAATGCGAATCCCTCTTATTCCACGGGCGATCGTCGTCGTTTTCTACCAACTCTGTAGAATCCCACATCGGGTGTTTGGCATACGAGTTATAAATGTCAGCATGACACTCTATACACGCTTTACTTCCTACGAGCCCCCGAGGCCCGTTTGTGATGGTCGATAAATCCTCGGTCTCGCCCCCGATATCTATCTCTTCTAATTTGTCTGAAGGTTTTTCGGGACTTGTCTTATAACAACCCGATGCACCTAACCCAATTAAGGCAAGCAAGAGCCATACCAAATGAACATGGTGATACGGAGATTTCACGCGGAACTTTTGAACGAGAAAAGGAAAAGAGCCTGGGAACACCAGACCTTCTTGAATAGCTCATTTCAAAACACGCGTTCCCGGAAACAGTTTCGCATCTCACAGTGTCTAAGGAAAATTGAACACCGAACTGGCGATCATTTCAATATGCCCTTTCGCCAATTTAAACATTAACTTTAGATAGGTAAGTAATGCTGATAATGCGAAATGACTCAATGTAACTTTTGGTACAGGTTCATTGATTCTAAACGTTTGATTCTTACGTCCGCTGACGACCCCGATGAAAAGAACCTGTCGGCATCCCACAAGTCCATAAAAACTCGCCCCGCCTGGAGTTGCAAAGCCCGCTCGAATGTTTCTTCTATTTGCTCCCCTGTGGGATCCGCAAACGAACCGTCCAGCTTTGCCCCTTGAAATGCCGGACCGTCAGAACGCGTTGGAATGATGCTAAAGCAATCGACTCCGAGACTCGCTGCATATTCAATGGATCGCAACGTCCAAGCGACGCAATCCTCTCGCGAAAGCCCAGGTAAACCAAGCAACAAAAAGACGCGAACATGTATGCCGCAACGCCGCAAAAAATGCACTGAAGCCTCGAAATCCTTTAGATCAAACGACTTGTTAAGCCACTTTAAAGATGGTTCGTGACATGTCTCCAATCCAATCGCAATCTCAAAGGAGGCTGGTGCGATCCTTCCTTGAAACTCCTCGCAAACTTGTGTGCATAGCTTGGGATGGTTTTCGACAATCACATTCGAAAAATTCTTTACCAACTCCGCAATGGCAGAATGATCTGAATACGGAATGGCTTTCGAGTCAAAGAAATTGCCACTATTGTAGAGCTTGATGCTCTCCGAAGGCTCAATCTGATTCAATGCGTACGAGATCTGCAACGGAATGTCGCCCGATTCCACACTTTCCATAAGAGTGTTCTTCCATAGATCGCACATGACGCAATGAAACGGGCACTCTCGATTCGTAAGAAAAATCGTAGCAACACTCTCTATGTGACCAGAACGCCCTAATTCCAATTCGGAAAAAAAAGCATAAGGTCTCTTCGACGAAACGACATTCCGTTGCCCCCGAGGAAATACACTGTTCACTAGGTAACCACTACTCAACTGTAGATGTCTAGAAATGTTCGGCGATATTCCAAAGCACTCGCTGGGAATAATTTTGCAAACATATCACCAGTGGTCGCGCCATGCTGGAATCGTCGCTTCGGGAAAACCGGCATTTCGTAACCGGTCACCGCCTTTACACCTCGTCTTACAATCTCCCCTTTTAGAGCATAGAGCTTATCATGATCCCAATCGGTGAGCTCAATAAAGGGGATGCCTTCAGCAACTTCGATAACGTCTGGTAAAGCATAGGGGCTAAATCCGCTGAATCCAAACTTTCTGGCGGGCGCCCAACTGCGAACGTGCCCCCGACTTTGACCGCCAGAATAAGTCAGCGAATGCTTGACGGCCTCAACACCCCACCCCTCTTGGTATAGCATGGTGTTATTGAGAACACTCCGAATCGTCAATTCTGGATTGTCCTCAATAGGATAGTCCTTTAGGTTTTCGTCTCCACCGTCACCATCGATCAAAAGCTTCCAATCAGGATATCGTTGGCGAATTCCTTCGCAAAGCGCCAGCCCCATCGCGGCCGCTTGTACATCCAATGGTTTGTAATCCTCGATGACAGCAATTGCTTTTTTGTAGTCGATCGACTCAGGGGTGGCTTCTACGATTTCCAGGAAGAGCTCCAAACCTAATGGTTTTAGAAAATCGATAGACTGCGATGCGTCATCCCCGTTTCCGTCGATGGAAAGCGTAAACGCTTTCAAGCGAGCCGGGGAAATCCCCATCTTCAACATAGCGTCATACAGCACGAGAAAGACCGAGCCGCTGTCGATTCCTCCCGAAAACAAAACACCTATCGGCTCCTTGGGATCTTGAGCAGCTAACCAAGACTGACAAACGCTGGATAACGACTGTATGTACTTGGTTCCTATTTCGTCCAAGTTGGTAGAGAGCCGATTTCTGGACGGGCTAAAGTATCTGCGATTAATCGGATTCGGATCTGGGCAACCGATTAACTTTAACTCAACGATGTGGTGGGCCGGAACCATACGAGTATAAGAGGGATGAAACTGATCATCTAACCCCTCCGTTTTGAGAAACTCGTAAATCTCATCAATTCTCTCCGCTACTACCAAACATGGCCCCTCACTACGCTTCGCCAAAAAGTATCTCATTGGCCGCCCAATGGATCGCGCCATGCGAACCAACTGGCCCTCTTTTTCGATCAAAGCGAAATGGCCTTGTATTTTTCGGACCGCCTCCAGATCACCCGAGGCTAACGCACGAGCCGCATCCTCGACCGACATGTTTAGGATTTGATTAGCGCCTGGGTCAAGTAGATTGACGAGCCGTTCAACATATTGATGAGTCATGAGTCGAGGAGTTATTCTGTTAGAGTGATGGAAAAATCGGTAGGAGCAATTGTGCTTCGTGCCAAACTCGAATTTTACCAGCTCGCCTGGTCTTGAGCGAGTCGACTGGCTCCAAGCATAAACACAAAAAATCGTTTTGCCTTACTTTGCGGCCGTCGTGTGAAGAATCATATTTTTGATCGCGGGTGTAAAAAGTCCGACGTCGTTATAAGGCTGCAGGCAGCTCTGAATATCTTCGAGCAATTGGTACTTCTCAAGCCTATTGCCCTTAGAACTATCATTCGTAAGCGACAGGGCTTTTCGATTAATCTCTCCGACAATTCTGCAAAACCTCTCATCCTGGGCGAGCAGAAATCCGGTTTCTAAATTCAGCCCACGATGGCGTTCCAAGG
>Ga0315899_10000655_pt1 | contig 41133 bp, 36 predicted proteins | sample LakEriMetagenome_2_FD_203518 | JGI IMG/M metagenome (GOLD analysis project Ga0315899, IMG submission 203518) | Freshwater fungal communities from buoy surface, Lake Erie, Ohio, United States - Buoy 4 MA112 | ecosystem: Environmental > Aquatic > Freshwater > Lake | place: USA: Lake Erie, Ohio...
ATGCGATTCGGAATTGCGACGGTCACTCTAACGCCTCCGACGGGCATCAGGTAACCGGGTTGCCAGTATTAGGCAGCCAGTGCGAGGTTTTCCTCAGCAGTTATTGTTGTGATCGGCTTTTATACGTGGCTAGCCGACCAACCACGACATGCCACCTCTATCCTCAATTTACCCGGTCGATTCCAGATCGCCCCCGGTATCCGTACGGACAAAACGACTCCTAAGAACCGCTCTGACCGCTTATGCATTATCAACTGATACTCCAATTGGGCAATCCTCAATCCAATCAAATGGAGCGATTTCTAGCCGTTCGAATGGATTTGGAGAGGTTGAGTGTTCCAGAATCTAGTATCGCCATTGAATACCATAGCTCAAGCTATGCAGGGAATAGTTGCTATTAACCTCTGCAAATCGCGGCGCTACCGCTCCTGTCGGAGGGTTGCTAAGGTTGACCGCGAGGTTCGGATCCAATTGCTCGCCAGCCCGTGCGACCGACGGAAGCCCTAGGTAAGTATAGGTCAGCGTGGCATCGAGACGTCGACTGAATCGATAGCCAAGTGTCAATGCAACTTCGGGCGAAACAACAAATCGATCGCTTCTGTAAGACCCATTATTGGTGTTTCTCGCGAGCAGCCCATTCGTAGATTCTGTAACGCTTGCTGGAGCGCCAGGGACAGTTATTCGACTAAACCCGTTGATGTCAATTTCTCGCTCGATGTTGCCCATGCCTAGCTTGAACAGCGAGTTAAAGCTCCATCTTCCTTCCCTAAATGTGGAATCGAGACCCAGTGCGAAGCCATGAAATCGATTGGTTGTTCGGAACTGATCTTGAAGTTCTGAAACCGTTCCTACTGGGATGGTTTCGTTTGTCGATAACACTGTGCTCGATGACGAAACCAGTAGGCTCTCGTCCAATCTAACATGTTGATAACCCATTAGAAAATCGATCGCACCGGATCGTTCACGTCCCAACGTTGTTCGTAAAAGTAAATCACCTCCAGCTACATCGCTAGTGATTGAGGCGTTAACGGTGCCTCGACGTCTGCCCGTCAAGTCGGCGTTCCCAGGGTGATTAATCACTATCGTTGCTTGGCTGGCAGTGTCGAAAAAAGGGCGTACGACAACAGCTTCGGTCGATCCAGAGTTGGTATAGCCGTTATCGATTTCTGAAGCCTGGAACATTCGAAAGAGAATTCCTTGCCTGTTAAATGCATCCAAGCTCAAATCTGCAGAGATTCGAACGCCAGGAGCAGTCCCATCGAGGACTTCTGATCTTCCGAACAAGGCGATCGTGTCAGTTTGATCAAGACGACCGTCAGTCGTGGTGCTGTTAGCGGGGCGTCTTGTGGTAACGAGAGGTTGCAGAGTGTGACCGCTACCCCAGAACGTGGCTCCCTCGATGCGTACCTTGGTACGGCTGAGGATGCTACCAAGGATTCCGGTATCAATATAAACTTGCGTACTAGGTGCTCCCTGCCCAGAATAGCCCGCACCAACGCTTTCGTAGGCTGACGGATAAGACCATTCTTCCTGAGAGGCCATGGGAGATGGCTCCTCATTAACCACTGCAGGCTCATCAGACGGCACTCGCAGAGGTGCATTATCGACCAAGCTCGATGCAGGGACCTCGGAAGAATCATTCGACTTCTTGAGGCGTGTGCCTGTTGGTTTTGCGGCTTTAGAGACCGAGACTCTTTCGCTCTTGTTTTCAACCGAAGCACTTACTTTGGCTGGTGTTTTTTGGAGTGAGGCAGTGTTGCGTTTCGTGACTTTCACGGGTTCGGGGGCTTCGTTTTCTTGGCCTAACGATGGCTCAGCAGCGAATGCCAAACATGAAGCGATAAGGGCGGAAAGTGACGACTTGTAGATTCGTTTTGTTGGCATGCTGCCCTCGAGAAAATGTTAAACCTTGTCGATTAGGTTGGTCTTATCGGATTGGATCGGAAATTCCACGTGCGAAGATTAAGTAAACCTGGAGGAATTTAACGCCTTGGTGGGGCCTGAGTTTTGCCAGCAAAAGCCTCGGAATCTGAGGACTGTAGAAGCTATGCAGTGTAGATGGGGGGAACGGGAGTTAAAGGTGCCGACTGGCCGATCATCTTCTTAGTTCGTATCCGCGTTCAAAGACCCCGAGAATTTGCACGCTGATCGCGATAACTGGTTCCGGATTGCAGGGTAAAGGGAGTTGCCATGCGTTGGTTAGCAAGAATTTTCGTGGTTGCGATTGTGGCTTCCAGTGGATCGCTCGCGTTTGCGCAGTCGCCCAGCCACAAGGTTCTGTACGCACGCAACAATACATGGCCCCAACCCTTCAGAGCAGCGGACGCTCAGTCCGTAATCGCACCTTTTGAGTTGATGAGAGCGAATGGTTGGCGAGAGAACAATACTCTGGGGAGCCTGTTGTTTGATAAGAATAATGAGCTAGGCACAGCTGGGAGTCTCAAGATCCAGTGGATCGTTACCCAAGCCCCTCCGAGTCAGCGAGTGATTTACGTCAAATCAGGTCCTACCCAGGATGTGACGGCCGCTCGCATCGAGAGCGTTGAAATTGCCGTTTCTGAGCTGGTCCCGACCGGATCTCTACCACAGATTCTAGTAACAGAACTCGAGCCACCGACCTCTTCCGGTTCGTATCAAACCTTGGTGCACCGTGCGTTGATTCGGAGCACCCCCAATCCACGTCTTCCGCCGTTTGGGGGGGGCGTTAACACTCCTGCTCAGCAGTCCGTGGCCCCGAGTGCAAGTCAGGCAGGCACAGTTAGCAGTGGAACTGGCGGCCGTTAGGAAGGCTTTTTGGCCTCAAAAACTTCTTAGAAATTCGAAACGATTCGCAGTTGACCGTGTTTACTGGAGAGAAGGCCACGTTCTAATGGTCTCCTCTCTTATCACTTTATTGTCAGTTCGAGGTCAAAATGAGAATTTCAAAGGCCGTCACCGGGTTGTTTCTGTGCGGTTTCGTAGCGAGCGTAGCGGTTCCTGTGTTCGGGCAGGATGAGGGGCGTCGTCAGCGAGGGGGAGCACAGGGGGGGGGACCTGGCGGTGGTGGTCGCGGCGCCGGAATGGGTATGATGGGTGGCCAAGGCTTGGCAGGTCTCCTGATGATGGAGCAAGTGCAAGGCCATCTCAAGTTGGACGATGCTCAAAAGGGTGAGCTCAAGACTCTCCAGGAATCTGCCGGCGAAGATCTTAGAAAGATGTTTACCGAGATGCGAGAAGCAGGCGGTGATTTTTCTGCCATGCAGGAAAAGATGCGTGAGTTCACCTCGAAGTTGGACGCCAAAATTGAGGAAGTCCTCGATCCGGAACAATTTGACCGTCTTCTCGGACTATTCGCCCAACGTGGTCTAGTACAAGCTTTGACGCACAAAGCTATCGGCGAAAAGCTTGAGCTCAGCGCTGACACTATTACTAGCATTCGAAAGGTTGAAGAAGAGTCTAACGCAGCCATGCGAAATGTGTTCCAAAGACCGGACGGTGGTCAAGGTGGCGGCTTTGGCGGGGGTGGTAACCGTGAAGAAATGCAGAAGCGAATGGAAGAAATGCGAGAAAAGATGCAACAAGCTCGCAAAGAATCAGAAGAGAAGATTCTCGGTCTTTTGACTGCTGATCAAAAGGATAAGCTAGAGAAGCTCAAGGGAGAGAAGTTTGAGTTCCCTGAAGGTCGCGGTTTTGGTTTTGGTGGTTTCGGCGGAGGCCCTGGAGGCCAAGGTGGTGGCCGTCGCGGTGGCGGCGGCAACCCATAGTGTGCTGGGCTAGTTCCAACGAAATAAGAATGAAAAGCTCTTCGAGAACGAAGGGCTTTTTTTGTGCGATGAACGCGACGAGTTACGCGCGGCACTTTCTTTTAGTGAAAATCGAAATCGCAATGACCGTTGGGATTTTGCCCCAACTTATGTTGCTCTTGTTAGCAAATATGTGCTACAACCGGACGCTCAGTGCTGTTCTCAACCTTGTTTTTGCATCTTGATTCTTTTGAGCGTTTTCTGTCCTCGGACCAAGTTCCAGAACGTCTTTGCCGATAATCACGATAGTAGAGTGTGGTAGAACCTTGCTGAAGAGTTTAATTTCCCGAGGGAAAGTTTCACTTCGTAAGCTAGATTGAAATAGAATAGGGAGGAACCACCAACGCAGGATTCGCGATGTCAGCGAACCTTATTTGCGTTGTCAGCAACATATGATTGCATTGAGCTTCAGCGCGATGCCAAAGCCGCAAAACGAACCGAACGTGATTCGTGCTAGACAGCGTCTTGGTAAATATCGAATTGAGCGGCGCATCGCTCAAGGTGGCTTTGCCCACGTCTATCAAGCGCTCGACACCATCGAGGGTGTGCGGGTCGCTCTCAAGATGCCTCATCAATTCAATGTCACAGCATCTATGTTGGACACTTTCCAACGCGAAGCACGATTGGTCGCCAAATTAGACCATCCAAACATACTGCCATTAAAAGATGCCAGCTTCATAGATGGACGTTTTGTCATCGCATGTAAACTGGGAGCCAAGACTCTTGCTGATCGGCTGAGAAATCGAATTTCATTTGAAACGGCAATTCAGTACATAGACCAGATGATCGACGCCGTTGCCTACGCACATCGCAACAAAATCATTCATTGTGACATCAAGCCGGACAATATGATTCTGCTCCCCGATGGGAGGCTTCTCCTTAGCGATTTCGGTATTGCCAAGGTTGCGCAGCACACGATTGTTAGGACAATGGTCGGCTCAGGTTCCGGAACAGTCGGATACATGGCACCTGAGCAAGCCATGGGGCGGCCGAGTGCGCGATCTGACGTATTCGCGCTCGGATTGATCATGTACAAGATTTTGACAGGGCATTTGCCTGAGTGGCCGTTCGATTGGCCTCAACAGGGAATCGCGACGCTGAGACGCAAAGCCCATCCCGCCTTGATAGTGGTTGTAAAGAAGTGTCTGGAGCCACGCCCTTCTCATCGGTATCGAGACGCTAACGAGCTACAGCGAGCTTTTCGCTTCGTGAAAACACGTTCTCTCGGGTTTGCGAAAAAGCGTTCTAGCAGATCGAATTGATATTCTGCTTCTGGGTTAGGCTTTTCCACCAAAACATAATGCTATACTTCTGGTGCGTCGGGCGCTGACTTTCGGCCGGTGCCATATCTTAAACATTTTGTAGAAAGTTACCTCACATGCGAGCTAGCGAAGCCACAAACATCTATTTTCAACGGGCCGCAGACCGACTGCAAATGTCCGAATGGATGCGGAAAATCCTAGTGACGCCAAAGCGGGAGGTGACGGTGCAGGTCTCCTTTGAACGTGAAAACGGCCAAATTGACACGGTTTTGGGGTACCGAGTTCAGCATGATAATGCCAGGGGGCCAATGAAAGGTGGGCTACGTTACCACCCGGCCGTTGATCTGGACGAAGTTCGGTCGCTAGCGTCTCTGATGACATGGAAAACGGCGGTTGTCGATCTGCCTTATGGTGGTGCGAAGGGAGGGATAGCAATTGATCCTAAGACGCTCTCTCGCAAAGAAAAAGAACGTCTCACCAGATCTTTTGTAGATGAGATACACGATATTGTCGGGCCAGATACGGACATTCCTGCCCCAGATATGGGGACCAATTTTGAGGTGATGTCCTGGTTCCGAAACCAATGGGAGAAGTACCACGGATTTAATCCTGCGGTCATCACGGGCAAACCTGTTGAAGAATACGGTGCAAAGGGGCGTGAGGAAGCGACTGGTCGCGGTGTAGGAACGTTGGCCGTCAAGCTGATGAAGAGGCTCAAAGTAAACCCAACGGAATGTCGAGTCGCCCTACAAGGATTCGGCAACGTGGGATCGCATGCTGCCAAGTTCCTTTTTGAATCGGAGTTCCCGATAGTTGCGATCGGTGACTTGAGTGGGACCTACTACAACCCCAAGGGGCTGAATATAGTTGAGATGTTTAGCTATGCCATCAAGAATGGTAATCAGCTCAATGGCTATGCCGGTGCGGAGAAGATTCCTTCTGAGGCTATCCTGGAGCTTGATGTGGATTTGCTTATTCCAGCCGCGCTAGGGGATGTGATTACAAAAGAGAATGCACATCGCGTTAAGGCAAAAACGATTATCGAAGCGGCCAATGGCCCTGTGGATCCTGAAGCTGACGACATATTGGATGCAAAGAAGATCCTCATACTCCCAGACATTCTGGCAAACGCCGGCGGCGTAACCGTGAGTTACTTTGAGTGGGTTCAGAATCGTCAGCATTACCGATGGAGTCTCGATCGAGTTCGACAGGAACTCGATCGTACAATGTCGGATGCATTTGAAAACGTTTGGCAGTCATCCGCGAACAATGATGTTTCGCTCCGAACCGCTGCCTTCATGTTAGCGATAGCTCGCGTGCAACATGCAACGGAGTTGGCTGGAAGATATTCCTAGTCGCTGGGCGAGTGACGATCAGTGGGGCAGCTTTTAAGCTCCGGGCCAGTTCTTCCACCAAGTGCGGAACTGGGTCCATTGCTGATCCAGAAAACCGCTTTGGCTTTCGCTAAGTCGATCCAATTCCATGAGTTGTAGTTCGTATTCAGGATTGCCTTCCAAGACCATTAGTCGTTTGTAATAGAGAACCAGATCGGGACCTTCGTCAAAGGTCGAGAGGACTCGTAGTGAGTCGCTAAGTTCCATGGCCCAAGTCTTTGCTTGCGAGTCGCCTTGTACCGCCTTATGGCAAAGTTCGACAAGTCTCAGTACTTCTTTTGGTAGCGCGTTGCCGACACCGGTGATAGCACCCGCGGCTCCGCAATAAAGGAATCCATGCACGACTTGCGTATCAACACCTACCATGAGCGACAGTTCTGGATCTCCGCTTGTTATGTGCTCGCATGCATAGTTAAGCGAATCGGCTCCTCCGAATTCCTTAAAGCCGACTAAGTTCTTGTGCTTCTCTCGAAGCTTGAAAAACAAGTCTGCACGGGTTTGGTAGCCATAATAAGGACTGTTGTAAATGACGGATGGCAAGCTGTCCCCTGCAGCAAGAACTCTACAAAAGTGATCATATTGTGCGGCTGCGGAAATGCCACGGGAGAGAACTCTAGGTATCACCATCAAGCCAACTGCGCCCACACGTTTTGCATGCTCAGCATGCGATGCAGCTATGGATGTGTTCTGGGCACCGGTTCCGACGACAACAGGAACTCCCGCATCTACCAAACGTTTCACCCCTTCTTGGCGCTCCGCATCTGTCAGCAGCGGCCAATCCCCCATCGAGCCGCAATAGATAACAGCTTTCATACCCGCAGAAATGAGATCTTTGCCCTTTTTTACCAATGCATCGAAATCCGGTTTGCGATCCGAAGTGCAGGGAGTCATCAGTGCTGGCATACAGCCGTTAAAGAAGTGGTCAGGCTTGGTCATGCTTTAGATTTTCCTGTAGGGAGTCACGTCTTGATTTGAAGGGATCGAGTCTAATCGACCGATTGCAATTGGAAAGGCCAATCATCTAATGGTGCTGACCCAAAGCATTTTGGTCGAAGGGACACAAAGCAAACTGTTCCAAAAGGCATAGCCAGATTCCGAATCTCGCTCGGGGTGGGAGCATGCTTCTAAGCTGGTGGGTTGGCCACTCACGGCCGACATGAGCACCATTGAAGGACAAGAGTCTCAATCCAGTATCCATTGCAGAACCAATATCGACAAATAGAGCAAGCCCGAGTTGGGGGGGGGTGAGATTGATGATCGTAGGATCGATTAGATATGTTGCCTGGTTTCCCGGGGATAAGAGTAAAAGTAAAGAAGCCAAAAAAGGTAGCGTTTAGCCCCTAGACAGAGCGAACCCTCGGCGCAATAGTAAATGAACCACTGTAATCGTTGAATTAATGGCGTATCCTCAGCCGATCTTAATGGGCGATTCAGTTGGTTCACGCTTGTACTTAACTTGCTAGTGATAATCTATGACCAATTCGGGTTCGTCTAGGCAGACTGCGGCTATAACGGGTTCTCGGACTGCATCCGGTTCTCGGGAGCTGTTCAAAAATAAAGCCTACGAAATACTTCGTAACCGACTTAATAACGGTCAGTACAAGCCGGGTATGCATCTATCTGAGCGGCAGCTGGCGGAAGACCTGGGGATGAGCAAGACGCCGGTCAAGGCCGCATTAGAGCGATTGGAGATGGAGCGATTTATCATCGTTTCACCTCAATCGGGCATTGTGGTGCGACGACTTACCATTGAGGAGATGACCGAGATCTACGAGATTCGCGTCGCCTTGGAGGGGTTCGTCCTGCGATCGATAGTGGGGCGTTTAACCGCGAATCAATGGGAGCAATGGGAGCGGAATCTAGCAGAATACGCGACGTTAGATAGTTCCGATGCGATGCGTCATAGAGCGGTCGAATTGGACGCCGAATTTCATCTGCTGCCATGTGAGTTTTTGGGAAATCGTTTGATCATCGATACGATGCAACAGTTTTCATCCCGCATGGTGCATGTCATTAGTTGTGTTTTTTCGACGGTGCCAACTCGTATCAGCGAAAGCATAAAAGAGCATCGCCAAATTATCGAAGCGGTTCGCCAAGGTGATGGGGACAGGGCTCGATATTTGAGTGAACGCCATCTAAGAATTGGTTATGATATTCTTATTGAGGCTCTCAGAAATCAGACGACAGAATCAAGTGCTTGTTTATAGCAAGTTCGTGTTTGCCGTTTGATCCTAGCGAGCCCTACTCAGAAACATCCTCTCTCGCTGTATGTGTGCTTACCTATGGGTTGCCTCGTTCGATCTTACCTATGTCGAATTTCTTTGACTGCTTCCCGTGTGGGGGGGCTTAGGTGCATCAGTGTGTTTTTTTCGTGCGTTTTCGCATTTGTTTTGGCTCTGTCATCTTTCACTTCGGTAACAAAAGCTAGCGAATCTCTCGAAGAGACTCCAAATATTGTGTTGATCTTCATTGACGACATGGGGTATGCCGATATCGGGCCGTTTGGTGCAACGAGATACGAAACACCTAACCTGGACCGGATGGCTCGCAATGGACGCTGCTTTACGGACTTTATCGTTTCCTCTGCGGTCTGTTCCGCGTCTCGTGCGGCGTTGCTTACTGGTTGTATCCATGAGCGAGTTGGATTTCGCGGAGCCTTGGGGCCAAATGCAAAAACGGGCATCGCTGAAAGAGAAACGACGATTGCCGAGTTGTGTAAAACAAAGAACTATGCGACCGCGTGTATCGGGAAGTGGCATCTAGGGCATCATCCCAAATTCTTACCTACTCGACATGGGTTCGATGACTACTATGGATTGCCCTATTCGAACGATATGTGGCCGTTTCATCCTGCTGCTATAGCTGCTCGTAACAAGGATCCCAAAAGCCCATCGATCTATCCTGCATTACCCATGGTGGAAGGTAATCGAGTTGTCGATCCGGAAGTGACAGCAGACGATCAAAAGGTGATGACACGCGACTATACAACGCGAGCAGTAAGTTTTATCGAGTCCAATGTGCAGCGTCCTTTCTTTTTGTATTTACCTCATTCGATGGTCCACGTACCCCTTTATAGCTCTGCTGAATTCGAGGGGAAACAGCCAACAGGCCCTTACGCAGACGCGGTTCGAGAAGTCGATTGGTCGGTCGGTCAGATCCTGGATACTTTGGAGCGATTAAAACTGTCTGAGCGAACGTTGGTCATTTTTAGTTCGGACAATGGGCCATGGTTAAGCTATGGGGAACATGCTGGGTCGGCTGGGGCTCTTCGAGAAGGAAAGGGAACCGCATGGGAAGGGGGCGTTAGAGTTCCGACGATTATGCAAATGACTGGAAGACTCCCAGCTGGTACCGTTTGCGATAAGCTAGCCTCCACGATCGATGTTTTACCGACGGTGGCTCATCTCGTCGGCGCGGAATTGCCCTCGTTGGCTATTGATGGGAAAAACATCTTGCCATTGATGGTCAGTGATAGTCCATCTCCTCATGAATCGATTCCTTATTTCTATGCCGATGGTCAATTACAAGCGATTCGAAGTGAGAGATGGAAGCTGGTCTTCCCACATCAATATCGAAGCATCGCAGGGCACATGGGCCGGAACGATGGCCGTCCAATCGACTATCAGAATCGAAAAGTCGAAATGGCAGAGCTCTACGACTTGGAAAACGATGTTAGCGAATCCACCAACGTCATCGACGCTAACCCCGAACAAGCGGCAGCACTTAAGCTTTTGGCAGATTATTGGAGGAATGAACTGGGGGATTCACTGACAGGCAAAAAGGGTAACGCTGTTCGCCCGATGGATCCGCTAGAAGCAAAAGATCCGGTCTTGGGTGATCGCTGATTGCTCAGTTTGTTGGGTTAATAACCACCTGGAGTTGAAAAGTCGCTGTAGGCGCTGAACTCCTCGTGTCGTTCCGGAGCTTTGTTAAGGAATCTTGTGTAGTCACGTTCCCAGATCAACTCCACATCCCCCACGGGACCATTACGCTGTTTCGCGATGATGATCTCCGCTTGACCAGCGTATTGTTCGGCGTCTTCGCCGCGGTGGTAGTAACCCTCGCGGTGAACGAACATAACCACGTCGGCATCTTGTTCGATAGCACCTGATTCCCGCAAGTGACTCAATTTTGGTTTGTGGTCTTTACTATCTTCCGCTTGACGATTTAGCTGTGACAAACAAAGAATCGGTACGCGTTGCTCCCGAGCTAGCATTTTTAAACGTCTAGCGATCTTTGCAACTTGTTCTTGACGCGGATCTTTCGGGTTGTCGGGTTCGAGCAATTGCAGATAGTCGATGACGATCAAGCCTAGTTTACGCCCCCCTGGTTTTCTTAGTTCTTGTTGCGTGATACGACGCGCAACGGCAGCAACTTCACTAACGGTTCGGCTTGGGGCATCATCAATGTAGAGTGGCGAAGTTGCAATTCGTGCCGCACTAGCAATGAGTCGTTTTTGATCATCTTGGGAAATCGTTCCGACCCTTAATCTTGAACCATTTACTTTGGCGACCGAGCACAAAAGTCGGTCTACCAACTCGACCGCATTCATTTCCAAGCTAACGAAGAGGGCGGGCGCATTTTCCTTCATCGCGACTTGCTCGGCGATGTTCATCGCAAAGGCTGTTTTGCCCATACTAGGACGGGCTGCGAGGATAATAAGCTCACCATCATGAAGACCGCCGGTCATTGCATCGAAATCGGTAAAGTGGGTCATAACCCCCGAGTTCAACTGTACCCCTTGCATCCGTAAATCGATACGCTCCATCGCGGTTTTCAGGACATCTCCGACTTGGGCCGCTGAGTTAGCGTTTCGTTCGTCCTGAATTTGGAAGATTCGTTGTTCGGCTTGCGATACCAGTTCTTTGGCGTCAAACGTTTCGTCGTAGGCTTCGCTTAGAATAGTCGTTGACGCATCGATTAAACGGCGCAAGGTCGCTTTGGTCCGTACGATTTCCGCATAATAGACGGCGTGCGCGGCATTCGGAACGCTATTGGCAAGTTTCGCCAAATAAGCAGCACCACCAATCAAATCGAAATCGCCACGTGCCTTTAATTCGCTGACCAACAGGGTGACGTCGATCTTCTTACCCGTATCGAACATCTCGATCATGGCAGAATAGATCTTGCGATTGGCATCGTCGTAGAAATCGCTGTCACGCAGAACAAGCGTCAGTTCGTTGGCAACGTCTGGGTTTAATAAGAGACTACCTAGAACTCCAGATTCCGCAGCCAGATCAAATGGTGGTGATCGGTCCAGAATGTTGGGAGTCTGCGATTTCTTAGGATTGTCGCCGTCGCGGTCAAATCGATTTTTGTTCTTTGCCATCCGTTGAAAACCTATGAGAGTTTAATCTGCTTGGCCCAAAAATTAGCCCATCCCTCCTTAGGGCGACCACGGGGTAGAAGTCGCCTGAGCGGTTCAGCATTCTATCCGACAGTTCGGCCAGAGCGAAGACGCGCAAGATTTAGTCGAATTTTTTCAACATTTTGTGGCTTGCATCGCAAAATCCTGCAAAACTTTCGGTCTAGCATTTATCAAAAAGTCGGTACCCCATTGTGTTCATTTGTATTGCTAGCCAGACTAGTTTCCAGTGCCTCGAAAAAATTTGCTTCCGATTAGTCGCCTAGATACATGATTTATTTCGACAACAACGCTACCAGCATCCTTGATAAGCAAATTGCCGTGCGGATGTTCGAGCTAAATCAACAGGGTTTGGCCAACCCGAGCAGCCAGCATCGTTTTGGTCGTATCGCGAGACAGCTCGTCGAAGATGCTCGCGATCGTATCTTGGCCGGTGTGGGTGCTTGTACGCGAGGTATGTCGACCGACCAGCTATTATTTACGAGCGGCGGAACCGAAGCCAACAATCTGGCTGTGTTCGGTTTAATTAACAACAAACCGGGCGCGATCGTCGTTTCAGCAATTGAACATCCCAGTGTCCTAGGGGCCGCAGAAAAGCTCGAAAGCCAGGGCAGAAAGGTATATCGCTTGCCCGTTGATCTCGATGGACAAGTCGACCTGACAGCCTTGGACCAATTACTTTGCAAAGTGGATACTCAGCCCATTGCATTGGTGTCCATCATGTTCGCCAACAATGAAACAGGCGTGATTCAGTCTGTCGCCAAAGCTTCAGAAATGTGTCGTGCACGGGGCGTGTTGCTGCACACAGATGCTGTTCAAATGCTCGGTAAGGAGCCGATTGCATTTCAGGCGGATGGGGTAGATGCGATGACCATCACTGCCCATAAACTACATGGACCTATAGGCATTGGGGCCTTGATCGTTAGGAACGGTATCAAATTAGATCCACAACTGTTCGGAGGGTTTCAACAGTTGGGTTTGAGGCCGGGAACCGAGTCACCCGTGCTCGCGGATGCGTTTGCTATGACCATTGAGCGATTCTCCGATATCGAGGGCAGAAGAGCGTATCTCGCTTCTCTGCGAAACGAGTTCGAATCAAAGTTGCTAGAATCAGTTCCAGACGTGGTCATCATTGGTGTAGGCTCGAAACGCTTGCCTCATACATCGAGCGTGGCCTTTCCCGGCTTGAATCGTCAAGCCATTCAGGTCGCCTTGGATTTGGGTGGGCTGGCATGTAGCACCGGTTCAGCATGTGCCAGTGGTTCGAGTCAACCGTCACATGTTTTGGCGGCCATGGGCTTGCCCACAGAAATAATTAACGGTGGTTTGCGATTCAGTTTCTCCCATAACAATACAATAGACGAAGTGCACCAAGCGGTTACGATCATTGCGCAAGTTGTGAATCGATTGTCGAATACCAAGCAGAGTGCTTTTTCCCTATAGCCCAAAAAGAAATCGGTCCAGAGATGATTGAGTTAAACGACTTTGGAAAAGACTACGGCGAGTTCACTGCAGTCGATTCCATAACGATGAAGATAGAGGCTGGCGAACTCTTCGGCTTTATTGGGCCCAATGGTGCTGGCAAAAGTACATCGATTCGTTTCTTGGCCACGTTGCTCAAATCGACGCGAGGCGATGGCTCGGTCAATGGTTTTAGTGTCAACAAGAATCCCATGGATGTACGACGCAGCATCGGTTATATGCCCGATGACTTTGGCGTGTATGACGGTATGAAGGTCTGGGAGTTTTTGGACTTCTTTGCGGTGGCGTATAAAATCGGTCGAACTCAGCGAAAGCAAGTGATCGGTGACGTACTGGAGTTGCTGGATCTAACTCATAAACGTGATGATTACGTGAACGGGCTGTCACGCGGCATGAAGCAGCGACTCTGCTTGGCCAAGACTCTGGTACATGATCCCCCGGTACTCATACTCGACGAGCCCACGAGCGGTCTCGATCCACGAGCTCGAATCGATGTCAAGGCATTGTTGAAAGAGCTTAAGCGAATGGGTAAGACCATCTTGATTAGCAGTCACATTCTTAGCGAGTTAGCGGATTGCTGTTCTTCAATTGGGATCATCGAGCGTGGTCAGCTTTTGATGCACGGTCCTATTGAATCGGTGTATCGCAAGATAAGACGTAACCGCATTGTCGAAGTGCGTTTTATTGAGAATCAGGAACTTGGAGTCTCCATTCTTCGGAGCGATCCCACGATGCGAGGGATTGATATCGATGGCGATCGTGCCACTGCAGAATTCGAAACCGATGATGCAGGACTGTCTGCGTTGATGGAGCGATTAGTTCACGCGGGAGTCAAGATGAAGTCATTTCAAGACAAAGACCCGACGTTGGAAGATGTCTTCATGTTGGTGACCAAAGGTCTCGTAGCGTAGTCGTCCAAAGTCTGGTGACTTCGGCTACACGGGTCCGTAGCCGATCTGGCCACAGATTGGATGTTTTGCTGGTGTGCAGCCCAAAGAGATCAACCGGCTACCCGTCCGCCTTGGGCTACAGCATTACAGACTGGGTCTATCTCTTATTCTGTGAACACTTACAAAGAAAAATCCTGAAATGGCAGAAAAATCGAACGCAGAAAAATGAGTGTCGTATCTTTCTGCGTTCGATTTTTCGGCCCTCACAATGTCTCTCTATACAAGGGTTTGGCACCGTCTACTCTCTTTAGCTATCGAACCATCAAGAGGAAAGGAACACTAATCTCAAAGCCTGGTGGCTGGCGACAACGTAGGCCGTAACAAGGCTCGGCGAAGTTACGGCAGGCATCGTCCCGGCTCCGGCCTAAAGTGCGCGAACCGGCTAAATAAGATCTTCGCATGCGATTGGTGCCTAGGGGGCTTGGCGTTTGGGTTACTAATGCTTCGGGAACATTAACTGGCGTGCTCTGCCGTAACTGCGTCGCCTTGCGAATTGTTACGGCCTACAAGCACCATCCCCTCGTGAACGTTACTCCATTCGCCGCCCGAATTCTGCGACAGGCAGATTACTCATCGTCGTCGAGCATCCGGTTGAGTCGTTGCTTGAAATATTGCTCGGACGGATGAAGCGTTGGCCCCGAAACGACTCCCAGAAAACGAAGCCGAAAAACCGCCCAAAGTTGAACACAGTAGAGAACTCCCGCGCCGAGCACTGTGAATAAACAAAACTGACAAGCCTGAGAGAGTTCACTAGCCAAAAATGCGGGATTGACAGAGGTGGTCTCGGATGCCTCTTGGAAAACTCTTCGAACTCCAATCCCAGCATCCAAAATTCCTACAATCAAGACTAGAATTATGGCAGTTGTCAAAGCACGACGGATTTTCACCAACCGATCAATGGCGGCTTGAGTTGAAACACTTGTATCTATTGGTGATTCGTAGGGATTGTGATCGAGCATGGTAGAGGTAGATCTTGCGGGACTATTGCTACGGAAATCGACAATTTAATTAGAGCTCGGCTTAGCTAGCTTTGTAAGCGATACTCGCATCAACGTTATTGTTTTCATCTCCTCTTCTTGGGTCGCGAAGATGACAGTCACGTCTGTGCTCACGCTCCCTCTTATCAGTCCAATGGCTCTGGAAAGTGAATCTGCAACGTTAAAATCTCGTCCCTGCGTCTGAACAGCCATGACCTTAAATCCGGGCTTTATAATGGAGTGTTCGGCGCACGGGCTATTTGGAAAAACCTTTTCTATAACGACGTTGCGTTCGGAGTCGAAAGCTAGACTCATACCGATACCGCCTTCTTCTGAACCTATCTCGTAGTCTTGAAGCGGTGATGTATCTGTTAACTGACCGTCGACAAAGAATAGTGACAACGCATTGTCCACAGTCCTGCCAATGGAATCGGAGGTCAGTACACCGGGTATGATGATGATTTCCCCAGAGACCCATTTCGCCCTGGCTGGAGTTGGTTTCAGGTCAGGCCAAACATCTTCCAGGGAGACTTCCCTTCTTTCCACCCAACCTGAAAATCGGTTTAGGTACAACACACCGTCCCTAATTCCCCAATTGGCTTCGTAGCCTTTATGGTTATCAGAGCTTTGCGAACTAAAGTTAACGCTTCCATATTCAGCGAAACCTCTTTCCAAGAGGGGTGTTACGACCGAGTACGGTTTGCCCTCAAAATCAAGCCTGTCAAAAAGCTGAGGGGTTGTTGCGAACGACATTGTGTTCGCGCCAGGCGGTCGGGATTCGTAGCCTCATCCACTACCAAGAGCATTGTTGGTTGCTATTCAGTGTAGAACAATTGCCCTCAATTGTTTAGGCATGAGGGGGGCGATGCGTGCCGTAACTTCGCCGAGCCTTGTTACGGCCTACTCACTACTCACTCCAAAACTCTAACTCTGTTACGCCACTTTTGGCGGGAGCTTTGTGGACAAAAACGATTCTCATCTTTGTCGTCTCAACGGCTTGGAATCGACAGGTGTTCATGACACTACCTGTTGGTGTAGCAGGTTCGTGTTTCTCGTTGCTGACTCGCTTCCACTCCTTTCCTGTCCAATATTCAGCCCAGTATTCTTTCGGTGGCTGCACACCACCTCGGTCGTCATAGATGTACAGTTCCGCGCGGCCAATTTTGCGAGGCTCTTTAAACTCAACCTGTATCCAGTCTTGAGCGTTAGGAGACTCGTAACTGGTCCAGCGATTCATCGGCGTGGGAGGGAATACAACCTTGCCGTCGATGGCGTTTTTAGGCAGACCACCAAAGCGGTCGCTGTGAGATGCCGTCGCTTGTGGAAACGGAGCCGATCCATCGTTGTACGCATGGTTGCCCGCAGGTGGTGAGGCGGCTTTCAATGGTAATGTAGCTGGCCCCCAGGCTTCGATCTCGGTCAAGCCCGATTTGCCGCCTGACGCATGCTGCATGGTAACGCGAACTTTTTCGAGACTTACTTGCTTCAAAGCAATTGATGTAGGTTTATGACCAACAACATTTTTTAGCGTTGCATTCTGATCGGCAATGCTAAACCACTTTCCTTGTGCGTAGCCTTCGACTGTGACGGATTCCGGAGGAACTATGCGACTCTCAGACCCATCATCGAGGAAAAACAATTTCAAGCTTTCGATTGGTCGAGGTGTTCCAAAGTCGATCTCAATCCAATCTGAGGCATTCGATGAGCCCTCTGCGGTCCAGCGATTGGGTGGATGTTTGACATACCAATAGTTTCCATCGTTCACCTTCATGAGAGGTGAATCGCCGCCCGTAAACGAGGCGGTTAGTCGTGGGTAATAGGTGCCATCGTTGTTAACCGCAAAATTTACAAGCGTTTCTGAGGCTAGCTGGGATTGAGCTGAGTCCGTTTCGTCATTTTTGGCGAAAACATTGTCGATCTTGATGGCTCGCAATTCTTCGGACTTCACAACTTGTTTGTTGTTTACGAAAACACTGAGACCTTTGCCTTTTCCATAGCGAGTCCCATTCTTATCCCAGAGAATAGTCACATCTTTGTTGCGATAGCGAACGTCCTCCAGTGCAAAGTAATCCCATTCGGACGGTGCTAGTGGAATTAATTCGAGTGCATCATCGTCGCGCGTCTTGAAGCCGACCAATCCGGTGATGACGAGGTCGCAGTATGCCGAGTGAAAGTAATGTTCCGAGTGGTTGTAACCATCGTGGCCTTCAAAGGAACCGGTGTCTGGATGCAAAGCTTCCGCCAAGTAGGGGCGACCATCTTTGCGGTGAGATCGAGCATAGATTCCTAGCAGATCAACGTAATCTGCCGCATTGACAACCTTTGTTCCTCGCTGAATCAAATTCGCCATCGCCTTGAGCGTTTGGGTGGTAGCGTACGGCCACGACTGACCGCTCCACCAGCAGCATGACTTCTGAAGCAGAAACATCGGGTCATTGCGTTCAACGGTTGAGGGTCCGAAGTCAGCGTAGAACGCATCTCGATCCATCAGCTTCTTCCAAGAAACATCAAATCGATCCTCATCGAACATTTCGAATTGCCAGGGCACATATCCGATCAACTCTCGACCGTATTGGCTACCAGCGTGTTGGCCTGACTCGTAAGTCTTGGTTAGAGCTTTGCTTACATGACCGTCGCGTTCTTCGTCATTCTTAAAGACGGGGTAGAAAAACTGGCGTTTCTCATCCCACATCAGTTCCACCATCTTTTCCTTGAGGTTGTTCGCTTTCTTCTGATACTCAGCAACAATCTCAGGTTTGCCTGCTACAGCAGCGATTTTGGCGATGGCAATAGCATCTGCCCACATGTAGGCGTTAAATGACGGTCGGTAGCTTGGAGCACCTCGCAAGATGTCTTGCGTTTGGCGGCTGTTAATATTGAATTCCATACCGTCATCGTGACCGGTCTGCCAAAACAGGCCGACCTCTTTTACAAAATGTCGCTTTTCCCATCCTTCGTAATTGGCGATCAGATCATTTAGGAGGTCTGTGGTAAATTGTTGATCGGGGTGGGTTCGTTCGACTTCCCAGACAGAATCAGCTAACCAAGTCGAGTAGTTTCTCGGTTGGGCTCCTGGGGTGCGTAACCAGTAACGCGAATAGTCCTGAGCAATTCTTGGTGATCTCAACCATCGTGCTTCGTACAACTGGTGACCTGCCGGACAGCTGATAGCTCCGTATGCTCCGGACCAAAACGGGCGATCGATGAACTCCGTGAAGAGATAACCGGTGTTGGGGGAACCATAGGTCAAGTGTTTGGTGATCAGTTCCCAGCGATAGTAGTAGGTCAGTGTAATATCGTTGTCGGGGCACTCAAAGAATGGGATATTGTCCACATACCAATCCCAATCTTGGTTGTCCCAAAAATCAAAGCGTTGAAGCATTTCTTGCTTGTTAAGAACTTGCGCCTGAGCATCACAACGGACGCCGCAAAACAAAAAAACCAATACGCTACAACTAACTATTCGAAACATGAGCATTGCATCTGCTTTCATCGTCGACAACTAACGGGCAACTCTCTCGCAACTTACTCGGGAGCACTACGCAAGTGCTATGAGCATTCTAATTAGGATCTTTCAATACTTGAAGCAGTATCAACCTACTATGTACCTTATAAAAAGATCATCAATGCTGCGATTTTACATCATGGCACTGCAAGCGATTGTCAGCTCTCGGTAATATCAAGGATTTTCCCTGCTGATCCTTTATTACTGCCAAAGCGAAGGACTAGATCAGGAATTCGAAAATTAGCCAAAGAGCCAGTGACACGGTGGCCAACAACTGAGCCACGGCTGCATATCTCGAGACGGCCCACTTATAGCGAATACGAACCGCGGAAAAAGAGAAGTATGTTGCGAAAACGATCATGGGCACGAGATACATTATCGAGTCCATCGCTCCGACGGTTCGATCGGACGGGCTCGTGGACCGCGATGCTTGAACTGCCAGCATGGAGATAAAGAACAAGGAGAGTAATCCACACCATCCAGCGAGCAGCATAACGGACGCTGTTCGGGCTTGATTGAATTGCTGCTCTTGAGAACCGGTTGTGGAGCTTGGCATCACAACGACCCTTACTCGAGGAAAAGAGGCTTAAGGTGCCTTTCATAGATATTGTTGCACACGTGCTTGCCAACAATTGCCGCATTTGACTTTAACAAATCGGTGTACCTAGTCCCTTGTTTCGCCGCAACTTTAAAGGAAACATGTAAGAGCTGTCTCATGGATGCGTTGAATAGCGAATTATTTTGATCGTGGCGAATCGATTGGGCCAGCTCGCTACCAGACCATTTCGAAACGGACTCGGCAGTTGGCAGCAGAGCTCGATCAATATCGATGACGCTGGCGTACGGGGCGCAGAACTCGTCGATATGGGACAACGCATATTCATAAATTTCTTTGACGAGTTCCAATCCGTCCCCGCCTGCTTCGGAAAGTCCGATCACTTCTTCCAGCCAAGTCGTTCCGGCGGTCTTGACGTGAATTCCAGTTCCTGTCTCTGCAAGTGCCTTAGACACGATTGGGTAGAGCTTAAACTTGTCGCTGCCACTATGAATGCTCAGCTTGAGTGTTTCAGGCAAACCGAATTGTTTTATTCCCTGCGCAACCACCGCTAAGTCATCCCGAAACTCTTGTTCGAATTGATCCAAGTTACCAACGTAGTCGACTCCTTTGTTGAATCGTCCCGTGAACTTCGGCGCAATGGTCTGCACTGGGATTTTTTCGGCGGCCAAAGCCGCTAGGATTACAAACAGTTCCACTGGAGTTTGCGGTTTGTCTGTTTCATCCATCGAAACTTCAACAATCATGGAATCATCTCCCTTGATAGCTGCAATGTGTCGATAGACTCGGCCTGCTTCTCGGATCGCGCCCAGATATTTGGCTGCGATCGAGTGCATCGTGGCAATGGAAAGGTTAAACGGGGACGAAAGACCTGCGAAAGAGTGTTCTCCTATAAGAGACTGACTCTGTTTTAAGAAATCATCCAAGTCCGCTTGGTCAGAGGGTTTGCCAATAAAGTCGGCAACATCAATAGTGTAAAAATCGCTATGTGGGATAAAGCGATCCACAGTAGCCAATCCGATATGGTCGGCATCGACGTGCCAGGGATGGATCCATCCGCAGGATTCGACAGCACGTGCCGCTGCGTCGAAAACCGATTTAGGTTCCGATCCGACGAACGTGTGTTCGCGGTTGGATTTGTTCCAGACTGGAATCACAAGCACTCCTTGTGACTCCAGCATTTGAAACGCCTTCAGTTGCGATGCAGCTTGGTGGGCAAAGCGGTCGCCTACTCCAAACGTGAAAGGTTCGATTACCTTCATGCTATTTCTTTTTGCCCTACAATTGCGAAAACTACTTACTGGTTGGCAACGTCTCTATTTATTCGTTGGTAACTCTAAAAGTCGTGCCAATCGATAGAAGTCGGACGATCGCTCAATGAATCTTACCTTGGTGACCAAGTTGTTTGGGTCAACCAATTGTTCAAAGGGAACGAAGGATACGTTGAACTGTCCCCCTACTGAAACCATGACACCATTGAGCTTTTCCTCAATGAGAGCCCTGTAGGCGCCGGCACCGATTTGGGATCCGAGCATCACATCAAATGCGGTTGGTACACAGCAGCGAGATTCGTAACCCATTTGAACGCCATTGATCTTGCGATTCTTTCCTGTGGCTTTGTTGTAGGCCTCTCCAAGCATTTTGGCCATTGCCTTGCCAATGTCGATGTTCGAAATGGCGATGTGTCCGTGATCGTCTCTCGCGATACCTGCGAGATACGAGTTGGGTAAGAATTCTGCCAAACCTTCGGCAATGACGATAACACCGTAGTTGCGCCCCAGTTTCTCGCGGGCGATCATCGTGGATGTCATTTTCTTCATGACGGCATCCAAGTTCATAACTTTGCGTGTTTTCTGAGTCCCGTCAGGTTGAGTAACTATCTCTGAGCTTTCGAGTTCGCCAGTAATGTCCTCAACACTTAGCACCATACAAGCGTCACCGGCAATGGCAGCACCGTATGCGAGCCATCCAGCGGAACGACCCATGGCTTCCACCAAAAAGTACGCTTGGCCGGCAGCCGCGTCACGATTCAAATTGCGAATCTCGGCGGCGATGGTTTCGGCTGCGCTAAAGTAACCGAACGTAAAGTCGATCCCGGAGTAGTCGTTGTCGATCGTCTTAGGCAAGTGAATGACTGGCATGCGTTGCTTGTCAGCAGGCAGCGTATCTTGATAGAGCTTCATCTTGTTGGCCGTCTTCAATGTATCGTCGCCACCGATGCTGATAAGGGCATCGACGCCTAGCGATCTAAGAGCGTTGTAGACACGTCCGAGAGGTGCGGATTTCTCGGGATCTTTCAGGTGATCGGGGCTGGAGACCTGTTTGCCGGGGTTGGCGCGCGCTGTGCCGATCATGATTCCCGGTTCAGTTCGCGAGAACTCCAGTCGATCCATCGTAATTTTGAAGTAATCGCTCCCTTCGGTCAGGGGCTTGGAGCCATCGAAATCGATGAGTTTGGAATATCCGTGCTTAATCCCAATAACCTCAATACCGGCGTTTAAAAAGGTAAATGCGGCCCCAGAAATAACAGCATTAGCAGCGGGAGCCGGACCACCGGCGAACAGAATAGCAACTCTTTTCATAGCGATAATCAATCAGAAATAGTGATACTGGTTGTCCTTGTAAATTTGCCTGAGGATTGTACTGGCTTTGTCATGAATGTCCAACGCCTTGGTAGCTTGGGTAGTTTGGTAAAGGCTTTCTTGAAATTCGTTTTGTGCGGTGATCGTATTGCATAGTCGCTTTGTAGCACTTGTGATGATTGAACGCATAAGTACCAAAAGTCCGATGGTATGCGTTAGTCTGGACGCTCGAATTAGGGCGATGCCGCTACTTGACGCTTAAAGAGGGCTCGGTTGATGCCGAACAAGAAAGCTTGCAAAAATCGATTGCTGTCGCGAAGGACTTTGCGACTCGCGGTTTTTAAAGATTGCTTTGCAGCGGTGCTAAGTGCATCCGGAATACTTGCAACGGCTTCGATAGGCTTCAGTCAATCAACTCAAAGCAAACCCTTTAACCCATCGCCTGAAGACGCTTATCGACAATCGACACAATCGGCCACCGGACCATCCGTAACAAGTTATTTACCAGCCTCACCTTGGTCAAAACAAATTAGCTACGAACAGCCGTCTGCACCTGAGCGTGTTGTAGCTGAACAATCGCATGTGCTAAAGCCACCAAATCGCAAGCCGTCGCCAGCGAGGGTAGTTGATAAGCCAGCCGGTCTTACGTGGGGAAGGATACGTGAAATCCAGCCTCTAGAGAGTTTCGAACAGGAACCGCGACAGAAAGCCGAGTTTATTGAGCTCGCTGATATGCCATCGGTTCGTATTACTCCCGATAGGGCCTCCGAAGATGTGGGTCGGGTTATCGAGGATGTTCCTTTGGGTGGAACTGATTCTCGCATAGCAGATGCGGATCGCTTGTATTTGAAACCGACTTTAGAAAGAGAAGCAAACAAATCCGAGGACGAGGGCATTTCCTTATCGCCAGCAGCACCACAGGAGCCTGTTGCAGAATCGAGAGGTGTTAGCCAATTCGCATCCACGCGAGAGTCGATGACGAGATCTAAGCCAATCTTAGTTCCCTCAGAACCAGAACAAGTCCCTGGAGTAACGTCGACACAGTCTTCGCTCAAGGAGGCTGAGAGAATGCGTGTTGCACAAATGCAGAGCCATGAACTACAGTCTGTATCTCTCGAGCCAGCCTATGCCGAGCCTCGGCTCTTGGAATCTCCTGTTGGGTGGAAAGCTGTCCGCGAAGAGTTGGCAAGACATCTCGAAACGTGCGACTCATTGCTAAAACGCGGAGCCACCCATAGTGCACGAGCTGAGGTTTTGGTCGGCTTACGCAAGTTATTCCGAATTATGGATCTTCACCGCGGCGCCACCCATAGCGAAAATTGCTTTGAGGCCGCGTTGACGGCAATGAGAGAAGAATCTGACTTTCATAACTTGCAGATGAATCGAAGTGTATCGTCTATTGTTGCCATGCATACAACTCCAGCGTTAAAGAACAGGCCTTTAGAATCTGTGACAAACGAATTAGCGTGCCAACACTATCGAGCGTATGCACGTTTTCAGATGACACAAGCTGCTGATGGTCATCTGTATGCCGCCGATTTGCTATACGCTTTGGGAAAGACGTTTGAGAAAGACGCCGAGCTTAATTCGGATCGTGCCCAGCAATTGCGAAGCCAAGCTGTTATCTGTTATCAAACCGCCATTCAGCTACGTCCTAATCAACATCACACATCGAACCAATTGGGCTACGCATTGATTCACCTCGATCGTATCGAAGAGGCGTACGATGCCTTACGAACGTCGATCGAAGCTAAACCAAACGCACCAGCTTGGACGAACTTGGCAGAGGTCTATCGCCGCCGTGGAGCAGCAACTGAAGCTAATTACGCGGTTCAACAGGCGATGGCATTGGGTGGTGGCCAGCCATCGGAAAAGCTCGACATCACACAGGTTGACCCGGCTGTATTTGCGAAATTCAGCCCTGCTCACAACGCGAACGGCTCCGCTACACCGGCGACATCGCCGGCTACAAGTCAAGGACCGACGCATCCGCAAACAGCTAAAGCGGGCAACTTCTTCACTAAGATGTTTCGATAATGAATAAAGTCCAGACCAAAATAAATATGAGACCATTATCGTTCATCGTTTTGCTAACTGCGTATGTTGGCACAGCGAGTGTGGGGCTGGCCCAGCAAATGGAATTCAATGGACCGATCCCGCTTTATGAGGCATCGGGGCAATGTCAATCATGCTCGAAGAACGCCACGAATTTTTCGTCCGTTTACATGCTGCCACCATCGCAACCGACGGGGGTGAGTAGCGGTGCCTGCAGACCTTGTTTAATAGGAGTCGATTGTGCTACCCCGTCGATCGGTGAGAAACGTTGGGGAGATGCGACATCAATCGACTTTGAGCCGCTCTATCACGGTGAGTACATTGGTCCAGTCCGACTTCCAGCGATGCTCGAGTACAAGGTACGAGTCAACGACGAGATTACCTTCACGTACATTCCGAAGCGGGAGCAGGTAAACATTGAGTACCGGTTAATGGTTGGGGATATCATTGCCATAAGCTCCTCATCCGACGACAACCTTAAACAAGAGAAAATTCAGGTACAGCCAGACGGCAAAATCCATCTTCGAACCTTGGCCGCGCCGGTCGAAGCGTCTGGTAAGACCATACCGCAGTTGCGAAGGGATTTGGAGGTGCTCTACGGGAGGTTGATCAAAATCCCTGCGATAAACATTGAGCCCGTCACCTTGAACACCGCGCTTGCTGACTTGTTAGACGCGGTTAACGGCCCTTTCGCAGCCGGCGGCAGATTCTTTGTCGCAACGGTCAACCCTGACGGTCGCATACAGTTACCTCGGCTGGGAGGCATCTACGTTTTGGGAATGTCTCTTGAGGAAATTCGTCGTGAAGTCAATCTGAGGTACGAAGATCGAGTCGTTGGAATCGAAGTTGAGCCACGATTGACACGGCAGGCGCAGCATTTCGTTTTCGTCTTTGGAAAAGTTGCACAGCCAGGCCGATTCGAATTGTTGGGGCCCACCACGGCATTGGGGGGATTGGCATTAGCGGGTGGCCCAGTGCTTGGAGCAAACACTAGGCAAGTTGTCGTCATGAGACGGGCTGAGGATTGGAGATTGGTCGCAACCATGCTCGATTTAAGAGGAGCACAATTGGGGAAGCGACCAATTCCGTCAGACGAGATTTGGTTGCGTGATTCGGATCTAATCATCGTGCCTGATCAGCCTATCTCCCGAGCAAACGATGCCGCACAACAAATATTCACCAACGGAATCTATCGAGTCATACCGTTCCAGATCCAAGCACAGTGATTTCAATCCAGGCACAGTGATTTCGAATTAGAAAATACTGCTGATGCATACGGTACAGCGTCAGTAACATAGGGGGTACGGGCTTGAGGTTTTGCATAAACGGCTTAATCTAACCGAAACAACCACAACGAAGCGACATCATCGATGACAAAGTACAACGTTATAAAGGTAGAGTCTAAGCAGCATAAACGCGAATTTATGCAGCTAATTTGGAGGCTCTACAAAAACGATCCGAACTGGATTCCTCCCTTGCGCATGAATCAAGAGGAGTTGGTGGGATTTAGGCCGCATCCGTTCTACAACGATGCTAAGTGCCAACCATTCATCGTTTACAAGGATGGTGAGGTAGTTGGGCGAATTGTTGGAATCATCAATAATGGGCACAATCGGCGATACAACGAAAAGCGTGGGTTTTTCGGATTCTTTGATTGCATAGATGATCAGCAGGCCGCCAATGCGTTGTTTCAAGCCGCTTGCGATTACTTGCGTTCGGAAGGGATGACCGATGTCCGAGGGCCTTGCAACCCGTCGTTGAACTACGAGATTGGCACATTGGTTGAGGGGTTTGATACACCACCAACCTTTATGATGACTTATAACTGGCCGTATTATGACAAGCTTATCACCAGTTTTGGGTTTAAGAAGACTCAGGATCTCTACGCTTTTGATGGGCACGTTAACATGCTCGATCATTTGGATCCAAAGCTCAAGTTCGTTATTGAAGAGGTAAAACGGCGTTTCAACGTTACGCTTCGCCCAGCCAGCAGAAGAAACTTTGGCAAGGAAATCGAGTTATTTCTCAATATCTACAACCAAGCTTTGCAAGCGACGTGGGGGTTTGTCCCGTTGACGGCCGCGGAATCCAAAGCGATTGGTTTTTCCCTTAAGTTCTTGATCGATCCTGCCGTCACTTCGATCATAGAGGTCGATGGAAAACCGGTCGGTGTCGGGCTGGGCATGCCCGATTACAATCCGATTATCAAAAAAATCGATGGCCGACTCTTTCCGTTTGGAGCGCTGCGATTGCTTTGGGAAAGACGAAAACTCAAGAAAATACGGGTGATCAGCACCAACGTGGTTCCTGAATATCAACGCTGGGGGTTGGGATTGGTCGCGCTAGAAAGAATGCTTCCCGATTGTTTGGCAAAAGGAATCGAGGAGGCGGAGTTCTCGTGGGTGTTGGAAAGCAACGACTTGTCGAGAGGCTCATTAGAGCGGGCTGGAACGAAGCGGTCAAAAACATACCGACTTTACGATCTCCCTCTCAATGCGATCCAATAGCATAAAGTTTCAAAAACGTAGATCAACTGTTCCGACTTTTGATCAGATGCTTCGCCCCAGAGCAAGAGAAATATTGGTATAGTTAAAAATAGCGGTGCCAGGGTAGCTCGCAAGAGTCTCTCGGGTGCCACCACCTCTCGTTTCTAAAGCCAAGGATGTTATGAACGATACACTTGCACTGATACTGGCGGGCGGCAAAGGGACCCGACTCGAGCCTCTTACTCGCGACCGAGCAAAGCCTGCCGTTCCATTCGGAGGAAATTACAGGATCATCGATTTTGTACTTTCGAACTGCTTGAATAGCGGTCTTCGCAAGATGCTGATCATGACTCAGTATAAGGCCATGAGTTTGGATCGACATATCGATTTAGGCTGGCGGAATTTCTTCTGTCGGGATTTGAACGAGTACATCGATATACTTCCTCCACAGCAACGCATCGACGAAAGCTGGTATCAGGGAACAGCCGATGCTGTCTACCAAAATATCTACGCCATCGAAAAGGCTAGACCGAGTTATCTGATCATTTTGGCCGGCGATCATATCTACAAAATGAACTATCGCTCCATGCTTGAGTATCACAAGCAAAAGCGAGCCGATCTAACGATTGGTGCTCTGTCCGTCGATTTGGAATCTGCGAAAGAATTCGGTGTCATGCAGATCGACGAAGATCAAAGGATCATCGGATTCCAAGAGAAGCCTCAGCAACCGAGATCCATTCCAGGCGATCCAACTCGTGCTCTGGCATCGATGGGAATTTACATCTTCAATGCTCGCTTTCTAATGGAGAAACTCTGCCAGGACGCTAACGATCCCAAGAGTCATCACGACTTTGGAAAGAATATCATCCCATCGATGATTCAAAGCCAGCGCGTTTACGCATTTCCGTTCCAAGATGAAAACCGCAAAGTCGAGGCATACTGGCGAGACGTTGGGACACTCGATGCCTATTACGAATCCAACATGGATCTGGTAAACATCGATCCGAAGCTCAATCTCTATGATGAATCTTGGCCTATCCGTTCCTATCAACCAAATCTACCACCCCCAAAATTTGTTTTTGGTTCAAGGGGTGAAACCGATCGAATGGGCATGGCTCTCGATTCCATTGTTTGTTCTGGGACGATAATCAGCGGTGGTAAAGTGGAACGCAGCGTGTTAAGTCCTAAAGTACGTGTAAACTCCTATGCGCATGTTAGCGATAGCATCCTGTTCGAAGGAGTTGAGGTCGGTCGAAACGCTGTGGTACGAAATGCTATAGTGGATAAGAACGTCAAAATCCCCTCGGGAATGCAAATCGGGGTGGATCTAGAGCTTGATCGGTCCCGTGGTTTTACTGTATCCCCCCGCGGAATAGTGACGGTTGCTAAGACAGAAGATTTATCGTTGTTCGACCGAATAACCCATCGTGATCAACTCAGTAATTCAACGCTTCATGCGTCGGGGCACACTGGCCCACATTCAACCCACTTTAGCAAATCGCCCGATAAGATTGTTAAAGCGGAATCACTGTTTCGAGAGAGAGAATGAATACACCGGTTATCTACTTGATGATGGGAGTGCTGTTCGGAACAACATTCCTGGCGTTGGGAATTGCACTCGGAGTTTGGCTTTCGAAACGCCAATCCAGTGATCTGGCATCGACCACTCCAGAAACAATTGGCTCGTTCTCTCGTGCGGAAACGCAACATCTACTAAATGCCTTGCGCAGTTTCGCTACTTGGACCTCCGATTTTGCAGGGGACTTTCATCGGTACCGGACTCAGATGAATGAATTGTCGATCAAAGCCTCCAATGAAAACTCTTTTAAAACGAAAGAGGACGTCAAGGGACTGCTTGGACAAATCGTTGTTGCGAACCGTGACCTGCAATCGAGATTGGAAAACGCAGAAAAGAAACTCGATCAACAAACACATGAACTCGCCGGTTACCTTAACGAGGCTCGTACCGATGGGCTGACGGGTTTGGCAAATAGACGTGCGTTCGATCAGAGGATTGATGAATGCTACAAAAACTGGGTGGAACGCAAGCAGGTTTTTTCGTTGGCGCTGATAGATATAGACCATTTTAAGAAGATAAACGATACCTACGGACATCCCGCCGGCGACGCAGTTCTCAAAGAGGTCTCGAATAGACTACGCATTCAGGATGAAAGCTGTATGTTGGTGGCGAGATATGGAGGAGAAGAGTTTGCACTCTTGTTCGCAACTCCATTGCATGCCGCAGCAAGCAAAATGGAATTGATTCGAACAACTATTCAAGACAAGGAAGTATATGCCGAGGGGCACACCGTTCAGGTAACCATATCTTCTGGCGTGTCCGAAATTACCACAGATGATCGTATCGCCAAGATTATACGTCGAAGCGATGAAGCACTGTATTCTGCGAAGATGTCAGGAAGAAACCGCGTTTTTGTTCATACAGGAAAACTCTGCGAGGTTTATGGCAATCCGGGACTTGGTCGGCAACCTAGCGCCGCGATTGTGCATGCTCAAAACTCACCTGCCGGCTTTGAGGTCGATTCGGGTAAAGAGTCATTGCAGCTTCAAATCCTCAATCGTTTAGATGAATTGCTGGCGGAAGAACGGCGAAGATAATACTGGGTTTCGCGCTCCCTCTTGAGGATACTTTAGGTTCTTCCGCCGATAACGACAGACTCTCCCTATTCGGACCAACACCGGTCGTACAAAGGTCGACTAAACGAGGGCTTCGCCTTTGCCAAAGCGATTGTTGGTGCTTTCGTAGATGGAATTTGCGGTGGGAAGTTTCGCGGTCAGCTCGGCAGCGCGGCGATCGTCACTCGGATGAGTGGATGCCCACTCAGGAGTGCCACTTGAACCTGCTTGAGCAAATCGTCCCCAGAAAAGAGGTGCCTCGGTCGGGTCGTACCCCGCTTTGGCCATCAACATCAGGCCGATCTCATCGGCCTCCGTTTCGTGTTTCCGGCTGTAGGGAAGCAGCAATCCGTAACGGGCGCCTGTTCCGAACGCTTGCATCGCCAATTGCTTCGTAGCGGGCGTGACATCGTTCATCATCCAGCCCATCATAGTGCTTACTCCCGACACGCCTGCCTGTTGACTCATTCGCTCTGCACCATGATGTGCAATCGCGTGCGCGATTTCGTGGCTCATGACGACTGCTAATCCCGCCTCGTTTTGACAAGCCGGAATTATCCCTTCATAAATCGCTACCTTGCCACCAGGCAAACAGAATGCGTTTTGTGTTGGATCCGCTAGCAGACGGAAGTCCCATTGAAACTTTGGTTGGTTCGCCTCGGCTGCTATTCGTTGGCCAACTCGACTGACTATCTGCTGCCAGTGTGCGTTCTGCGATGCCGGTACTGACTGCACAACCTCATCAAAGCTCTGTTGCCCAAGCTGCATCTCAAGGGAACTGGGAATCAATTTTAGCTGGGGTCGACCCGTAATCGGGGCGCTTCGGCACCCGCAGCAACCTAAGAATGTGGCTGTCCCAGCCATCAAGATCTCTCGTCGATTCGGCATTTTCTCAACCAAAGTAAAGCCTGTTGCACTCCCAAAAGTACATCTCTATCGAAACATCGGGAGTCTGAGCAAGTTCAAAATTCAGCCATGAACTAGGTGTCCTGAACACTTTGCGGCTCCCGATTTAGCCCCAACCTCCCCGCCTTAGCACAAAGACCCGAGCGAAAGCGGCTTTCAGAATAAGTTGGTCTAATTTTTGGTGCAGAAAAATCCTTGCCGGGAGGGATTGGAGCGTAAGAATCAAGCTGCTCGGAAAGTGGGAGCGTAGGTTTTGGACCAAAACTCTAGGTCGGAACACCTTCGCATCCCCCCGAATGGTGGTGCAGATTGAATTTTTCGGATTCGATTTGCCGAGCCGAAGGGTTCCAAGCAGACTGGATTGGGCAGGGATGCGAGTGCAAACAGCTACCGAAAGGAGGATCGGCATTCATTTCCCTCGTAAGAACGTCCCGGTTCATGGCAAACGTAGATCGTGCATACAACCATATTCGAAACGAACTTGCTCAAGTGGGCTTGCTCGCAGACGGTGTATACCTGGATGCTGTCGAGCTATGCATTTCTCATGAGAAGAGTGGCTGCGGCGGAGAACGTGGATACGTCTTTGAATATGTAGGTCATTATGCGAAACAAGGCTATAAGCCAGGAGTGATCTATCTTCCTCGGGATTTGCCGTATATTTCGCACAAGCCTGGCCACACGTTGATGGATACCATTCGCCATGAATACGCACATGCTTGGTATTACATCGATCCCGGTTTCTTTCGGCAGGATTGGTTTGCGCACACTTTTGGTGCTCCCTACAGCAATGCTGCTCCGGATCCCTATCGTGCATGGAGGAAAGAGTTGAAGCGTGAGCCCGATTATCAGAAGGGCAAATCGCGCAGGAAGACTGACAACGCGCGATTGAACTACTATTACAAACACTTGCTGCAGAACTTTATCACTGACTATGCGACCACAAACGCTTCCGAGGACTTTGCGGAGACATTCATGTTCTTCCTGAAGTATCGGAGATCGCTAGAGCGTTTTGCCAGTCGGCCCGTCGTGTATCAGAAGCTTCGGATGGTGGAGCGGGCTGTAGCTGTAGCTGCACGTCGGGCGAAACAATTTACGGATCGTACTTATCGTCGTAGAACGGCTTAATCATTACGCGCTGGCACCGCTGATCCAGTTTCTTAGTAAGGTCGCAGCGGCGTCGGGATTTTCTCGAACCATCGCGGTGAGATCGTTCTTGATATCGCCGCCGGTGGTCTTAAATCGAGGGGGAGAATTTGGGTCGGCCCCTTCCCCACCTTGATTCTCTTCTTGGGCCATAGCTAGCTCATCGCCTGCTAGTCCGGACAAGTCGATATCGGCTGCTTCGTCGATTGGCAAGTTGAAACCTCTTTCAAAGTCTTCGTTGTTTGCTTTGCTGCCTGCAGCAACAAAGCCCTTCAATGAGAATATTGCGGCGAGTGCGATAGCACCGAGCATTAGTGTTTGCCAAGAGTCCTGTAGCCAATTCAAAGCAAGAAAGGCTATCGATGGGCCAGTGAGTTCTTCTACTGGAAAATCGATGTACTCATCTACGGTAACTCTTGGCAGATTGTCTTCACCTGGGACCGAGGTTTGAATTAGTGCACTCAGTAATTTTTTGACGCTGGTTTCGACTTTTAGTCGCAAATCTTCGATGTCCTTTTCTGTTGGGGCAGTTTTAGTTTCATCGAAATTAGGATCGCGAGTCTTTTGAGCCACGACAAAGGCTTTTCGGTAGTAAGACGCGGGAATCGATACCGCTATAGTCGCATACTTTACTTGAAGCCCGGCCTTTTTGGTGTTGGTAACGGTATTCCCTGCAACCAGCTTCACATTTTCCGAGGTCTCCTTCGACTTGGATGACTGATCTGGGGTCGTCAAGGAAGCGCTCCGGTTCGAGATGGCATTGGGCTCAGCCCCCGGTCGCCCTTGAGTACTTACCTTTTGAGAGTCTTCGTCTTTCTTGGAAGTACTCGTTTGGATTGTGGTCGGTTTTGGGTCGAAGCTCATTTTGCTCGTCTCTTCCATGAGCGTCGGATCAAGCTCGACGTTCACGTCCAAGCGGACATCTCCATAATCTTTTAACAACTCCAGACTGCGGCGCCGAAGATCATCTTCCTGTTGCTTTTTTACAGAGTAGAATCGCTCTTGTTCTAGAGTGTTAGGATCATCTTCGCCCATCGTCGTTTGACTAGTAGAAAGATCGAGCAATGCGATATCGGAGGCTCTAAGACCGGCCATCGATTTCTGGACCCAGTTCATAATGGAACGTTTCTGCGCTAGGCTCAGCGGAATTCCACCTTTGGGCATCACTGCGATGCTGCATGTTTTTTGTCTCGTTGAACTAAATCCTTCCCGTTTTTCATCGTACGAAACAAAGGCTTGCTGAATTCCATTCATCGATTCAAGAGCGGCGGATATGCTTTTGAGTTTTGCTGTTAGATGTTTGGCTTCGGTGACTTTGTTCGGCTCGAGCAATGAATTGCTTTTCATGGCTGCATCCATGGGGCCGAACATCGTGTCAGGCATGGCGTTGGCATCCGAGATGGCTTTGTAATATTCCGCGCGACTCGCTTCTGGAATCTTGATTCGATCATTGACAGTGTCCCAGCTTTTAAGTCCAGCATTGCTGAATGCTACACTGAATCGAGCGATTTCTTGGTCGTTAAAAGTACGTCCATCGAAAAGGTATTCGGTTTTAGCTTCGCTTACCGAAGCTCCGTTCATGAGGAACGCAGCGCTGACCATAATTGCTGCTGTTAAGAGCACGCTCAGCAATCGCGCTTGCGGAGTCATTCCCGCGAATAAAGTCTTCGCATCTTGAAGTAGTTTATTAATGATGTTCATATTACTTTAGATGGACTAGACTCGGATGGAGTTGATTTCTTCGTAGGCTTGCATCAATTTGTTACGGATCTGAACGAGCATTCGAAAGGACATATCCGCTTTCTGTACGCTCGTGAATACTTCGGCTTGGTTTACGTCATCTCCGGAAAGCAACTTTTCGATCATCTCTTGCGAATCGTGTTGCATCGCATTAACACGTCCGATTCCAGAAGTCATGAGATCAGCGAACGGGCTCTTGGGCTCGTTCTGAGATGTGACCTGATTGCGATCGGCGAGTTGATCCATCATTTGATAGACCCGCTCTTGATGTCGCGAGAATAAATCGTGGGAATGAAGCTGCATCGTTAAGCCAAGATACTCAGATTTTGTCTAGTGATGCCTTTGGTCATTTCGATCATGCCGACGTTGGCTTCATAGGCTCTCGATGCTTCCAAGGCGTCGACAAATTGCTGGTTCATGTCGATGTCTGGGTACGCAACATATCCTTTCCATTTCCCTTCCGTGATTGCAAGTGGATGTTCCGGTTGGTATCGATACTTCGGTTCTGATTGTTTGATATCAACTCTTTCCACCTTGACCCCGGCGGCTCCACCCTCGGCTTGTTGCTCATCCGTTTTGAAGATCACAAACCGCTCCTGATAGGGCTTGTTCTCTCCCTCCTCGTTTTTCAACGTGGACATGTTGGCAATGTTTCCTGAAATGGTATTGAGTCGCGTACGCTGTGCGACCAACGCGCTGGTACTAATATCCAATGGGGAAATCATGGACAACCTCCGTTATGGTTTTCGCCGTGTTCCTAACCGCCTCGGAAATACGAGACTTGAGTTACATCGAGCTTTAACAAATCCCGGAAAATTTTCCAAGATGCCTTTCTGCTGACATGGAAAGTTGCGCAAAATGGGGGGCAATCGTCCCCAATTAGTTGCTATCCAAGTGAAGAATAAGAATGCTATCTATGTTTTTGCGACCATTTGTTGTGCTTGCATTCCTGACATGTTGGATGAGCGGTCTTTCGGTTTCCGCACGAGAGACGCCTGTACACGAGAAAATGGAATCCTCCGCAAATGTCGTGTTCGAATCAGGGATGAACGGCTTTGCCTCCATTCGTATCCCGTCGGTGATTCTCTCCAAAAAAGAGGTGCTTTTGGCTTTTGCTGAAGGCCGCGCGGCGGACAAAGATCAAGCTTTCAACAAGATAATTCTCAGACGGAGCTTCGACCTAGGAGTCACCTGGTCGGATGTCAAAATCATCGCGGAAGATAAAGATGCAGCTTTAAATAATCCGTGTGCGGTTCTAGAGGAAAACTCAGGAACAATCTTTTTAACTTATCAATCCTATCCCGGGACCCTATCGGAACGAAGCGGACAAATCGAGACAGGGTACGACGGGGAGAAGATCGTTCGATGCTGGTTGATCAGCAGCACTGACGACGGCGTATCGTGGACCGTTCCTAGAGAAATAACCCGTAACGCGAAACGAGAGAACATTGTAACGACGATTGCGAGCGGACCTGGTATCGGTATCCAGTTAACGAGTGGACCTCATGTGGGCAGGATTGTGTTTCCATTCAACGAAGGCCCATTTGGATCGTGGAATATCTATGCCGTATATAGCGACGATCGCGGAGTGACTTGGAGCATGGGGGAGGTGGCTCCTGGTGGAATTGTCGATACAAATGGTAAACGGACTAGTCAAGTCAACGAGTGCCAAATTGTAGAGCTCAGCGATGGCAGATTGATGATGAACGCCCGTCGTTGGTCGGGTGCCAAGGTTAGAAAGTCATCGCTTAGCAATGACGGTGGGCAGACTTGGGAATCGGTCGTCGATGTGCCCGAGATTAAAGATCCGAGTTGTATGGGATCCATTATTCGTTGTAAGAATCCAGATGCCGATAAACCACCATTGCTTTTATTTTCAGGACCCAACAGCGACAAGAGATCCAACGGCACCATTTTCCTGAGCGAGGATCAAGGCCAAACGTGGGCGAAGTCCAAGGTCATTGAGCCTGGGCTCTTCGCTTACTCGTGTTTGGTAGAGCTTCCTGATTTATCGGTTGGCTGTCTCTACGAAGCAGATGATATGTCAAAGATCCGGTGGACGAAGATATCGGTGCGAAAATTATTGGATTGAGCAATACTGAGGCTATAAGGCGCCGAGCGGCGAATATTCTAGCTGCCACACCCACCACATCCTCCGCCTCCACAACCACTACCGCCACCGCACCCACTGCCGCCACCTGACGCACCGCTATCAGCACTGCCGCATCCTGCTCCTGCAGCATCTCCACCAGTAGTGCCATTGGCGTGCATGCGTTCGGTTAACTTGCGCGTATTGGCATCAAGCATTTCGTCGCCATACATCCCAACGAAACCTTGTGCAGCAAATCCGATTGCCATCGGATGTATGGTGTAGAACAACATATCGTCTGCAAACGACGAGGATCGAGTGTTGCTCGATTCCGTTTGCGGATTGCTCTGAGCGACACGAATCTTCCTGATTTCTTTATCCAACGCCAATTTGCCTGTACGTGTCAGTTGCGTGGAATAATTCAAGATAATTGCCAATGCGACGGCAAGTAAAATCAGAAGCAGAAGGTATTCGACTGGTTTACCTCGCGAAATGCCAACAACAAATTTGGCTCCTCCGAGTACTAGAACGGCACCAAATGCCAGTATACCAGGCCAGGTAAGCCCGACTCTTTGCCCAAACGTTTGCAGGACTCCTAGCTCAATAAGGCTCTGTTTTATCTTTTCGCATTCGTATCTGATTGCTTCTGTCGCACGTTCTGCTTTCATTCCTTCACCCATTTGGGTTGCGCGATAGAGAGCGTTTGGGATGGGCTCCATACGCACTTGATCTACGTTCTTGCTGACAACAAAGCGACCGGAAACTGGATCACCAACGATTAGTTTTTTCGCGGCCAAATCTATGATTGCCGTTTGCGCGACAGCTTTGGTCCCACTGCGTAAGTATGCCAGTTGCCATGGATCCAACTCAGGAAGTTTAGTTTCATCGCTGTATGATTTGGCTAACGAGAACGATAAACGATAAACAATCGTGAGCACCGAAGCTGCTACAATTGCCAAGCCAAACAATTTAAGAAACTCAGGACCGTTCATTTCCAAAGGATTCATTTTTCTAACTCTCCTTTATCAACCCCTGAATACGACTCCGATTTAGAACATTCTTAATCGAACCCTAAGCATACTTGAAAATTGGCTGCCAATCCACCTCGATAGCCCGTGCCCTGGGCGGGGAATCAAAATGTGGGTTGTAGGGTTGAACCAGTTGCCTGATCCTGCATTGGCGAATCGTTTGTCTGGATCCGGCCAAATATCTTTTGGCGGGCTACCAAATTTCTCGGCGTACGAGTTAAGCGTTTGCTGGTACCAATCTCGAAATTTGTTTCCTTCTGACGGGCCACCTGCTGTCGGTTGGTGGTGAATTACAAATCCTGCTATCTGTTGGCAAAGATCTTCGTAATAACTGCGAGTATACAATAAATGAAGGTGCCACACCGCATCCACCTCCTCGGAGGGAGTGACAGGATGCGGACAGGTGAGCAAAAGGAAGAGGAATTTACGGTACTCTTCCACGACTGCCAATGACCGATCAAAGCTCCATGCTTGCTCGCGTGCAAGCCGAGCTTCAAATGTCAACGTGTAGCTAGGGGGAGTGATTTCGAGTTTTGCAAGCTGTTGCCACAACAGGTCTTGCTCGGTTTTGCTCGTTGGTTTACCGGAAGTGGCCATAGGGCTATCAAGCAAAGTTACTTGCTTGCTCAATGATTAACTTGTAATCGCTTCGTAATGATCTGCAAGTGATAGGTCACATGTCCTACCAACATGTAGCCTAGTGCCCGCACGGTAACTGGATGCCCAGAGGCGACTCCTCGATGATCCCACTGTTCGGGCTTTAAGCGACGCATCAGGCAAATATTGGCACGGCGCAGGCATAAAAGTTCCTCGATCAGTACTCCAACACTGGGGCTCTCATAGTCACAGTTCGCAACGTAAGGTTCTTGTTCCATTCCTGGTAGCGGTTGCAGGTCGCCACAAGCGAAGCGATGAAGTCGGTTCGCGAAAATCCTCTCAGTGTCGATCATATGACCGATGACTTGCTTAATCGTCCATGTGTAAGGTGCATGAATCAACGACGCAGTTTGATCGTTGAGCGTTTCTAGTAAATTCGTTAATTCTTCGATTTGAAGAGTCGCTGTTTCAAGAAGATCTCCACTTGGGACCAAGCGTATGTAGGTGGAATAGAATTCAAACGCTTCGTCGGGTTTGGGGGGCTCTAATACAAAGTTTGTCATAGAAAATGCTTTAAGGTAGGCGTCGGAATCATACGAAGTTCGACTTCCGATATCATACACGATCTTTCACGCCGGCGCTATTTTGAAAACCTCGACGTTGACGCCAGGAGAAAAGTGGGCCAAATCTGGCATAGTCGTTGAGAGTTTTAGACCCGAATTCGTTACGAGAGAATCGTCGAGTTTGTCGACCACGCAAGATTGGTACGAATAGGGGACGTGATGAACTGTCCCGGAATAGACAACACCTGCACGTTTGACGAATAGCACATATCGCTCGAGCAAGAAGTACTCGATGGTTCCTGGCTCGGCAGTTCCGAGTGCACCCTCTGTATGGAAATTGACTAACGAGCTAACATCACCTCGGGTGCATTGATAAGTTCGCAGGTCACCGCGACTGTCTGATTTCATCTTGGCATAGTAGTAGGGAAGAGACCAACCCGTTCTCGCTGCCCAAACTGCAAGGCGAGAGCTAGCGTCTAGAGAAAAGAAGTAAACACCTGGTTTTCCTTTGTAGTGAACATAAGTTCGTACATTCGTTTCCAGAAAGTTAAAAGCAAAACGTTTGGGCAGCCAAGGAGGGCAGATTTCGCACATTCGAAATGGAACTAGCGCGACGTAAGCTTGTCCATTATACGTGTCAATCTCGAGTTCCTTTGGAACGAGTTGTCGCAACTGGTCGATGGAAATACTCCAGTGTAGGAATAGCAGGTCGCGCCAAATCTGCGTACCACTATTCGGGCCGCCAGGGCGACTCAATGGGGAGCGGTCTATCATTTCGCTAATCTTTTGTTAAGGTCCTTCGGGATAACCGTCTCCCATTTGATTCATTTAACCAACAAAGCAGCAGACCATGTACGTTGGATGGGTCGACGGTTTGGGATTCCCGCTTACAATTCGCGAACATGTTTTAATTATCGTCCAGTGCACAAATCTTCTGGGTTTCGTCAAATGACAGAAAGTGGTGGAGTATGAGTGTTATTTCAACCAATACAAACGCAACAATTGGATATGCAAAAGGCATCTTGTCCGATGTCGAATGTGAAACCATGTGCGAGCAGCCGATGGGTTTGAATCATCCTGCTTGGCTTCTCATCCACTTGGCCGGAGCGGCAGATTATGCAGCTGATTTGTTAGGAGGGAAAGGGGTGTGTCCGGCAAATTGGAATGCTCTAGGAGACACAAAAAAACCGCTTTCAACCAACCGAGCTGATTATCCAAAGAAACAAGAGCTTCTTGATACCTTCGAAGCGGCCTTTCTCAATGCAGCAAAACTTTATGATCAGTCGAGTGAGGCCGATTTGGCAAAACCACAGAAGCTAGGGTTTTTTGAAACCGAGTTGCCGACGATCGCAGACATGGCAACGTTTTTGATCGTTGCCCACACCAACCTCCATTTGGGACAATTGTCCGCGTGGCGACGAGCCATGGGTAAGGGGCCGTTGTTCTAATCAACCGACTGCTAAAGTAAGTTTGGCAGGAACTTGAGTGGCTTGAGATTTGGTTTTAAGTAGAGGGTTAATATCTTCCAGTCCGACCAGAGGCCGGATTGGATGCCGGCACGTTTGGCACCCAACTCCCTTGTGTGCCTGCCCTTTGGATGCTGTTGACTCGCGGGTCAACAGCTCCCCAAAAGTATTGGTCTTGCGATTGAGGCAACGGTTGGTTGGGAAAATTCGAGTAAGCCTGAGTTTGAGCGACACCTGCAAGGGCATATTGCGGCTGGCTATAGAGGGGGACTCCGTTAGCCGCGGGGCTGTAGAGTGGTTGACTAGTGGGTACTAAAGGCGTTTGATACTGGGGTGTGGTGTATTGGGGCGTGGGGTATTGTGGCACGGCGTATTGGGACACAGCGTATTGGGACACAGCGTATTGGGCTTGATTGGGTTGTAATTGGCTCAGTCGAGGATCCGTGTATCCGGTGCCTTCCTTCCGGACGTTCGCACCATAGTTGCTGCCGTAGGCTGGGTTGATGGATTGGCTTGTCGCGTTGGTAGATGGGAACGGAGTGTTGGGCCTCAATTGGGCGGGATAGGTAGTGGATGTGTTCTGATAATCTACCGGTGGGACGCGGTTAGTAGAACTTGGTCCTGAGAAATTTGCCGTCGCTGCCGGGACGTAGTAATTACTGTTGTTTGGTGAGGACCAGTTGGCATTAGGGTAAGCGTAGCCTGGGCCGGTTGGGGCGGATTGATACACCGGATTACCGTAGTCCCCGTAGTTCAATTGTTGTTGGTACGGTGGATTCTGAACTGTGGGGTAATTGGGATAGTAGGGGTGCTGTGTCTGTAAAGGTTGACCGTTGGGTGGCGCCGCCACTGGTAGACCTGCCATAGTTTGTGATGCGGCCGATTGGATTGCTTGGACGCCCCAGGCTAGGAGAGGATTCGAGGTAAGCGGTTGTTGGCCGGTAGGTTGTTGTTGGTTGGCAGGTCGTGTTGTTCCGTAGGAAGAATGGTTGCCTAATCCTACGATGTCAAAGAGAAGATCTGGTTTGAAACCAAGTACGCCTAGAATCAAGAGACCTATCTCGGGCCAAAAAAACTTGGATCGTTTTTTGCTTCGCCGAGAGTTTTCCATCACTACGCAACCTTTGCCATTTTCACACGACCTTAGGTAGTGCAAACGTTTTATTAAGCATTTACGAAAAGTCGATCTGCGTGTATTTCGCCTCCGCCAAGACGGTCCGCTGGCAACGACTCAAGCGCGGATGGTACTCAGGAGTCCCTCAAGATTCCTAGATCAGAATTGAGTTATTATTAGTATTTTTTAGCAATCGAAGATTGCTAGCATCAAGACTACGATAATGGAGTTTGAACGAATATGCGGGTTTGACAAGCGGGCCTCACAAGCGGGTGTATAAAGCTCTTTGATTAAACGAATCAACCCAGGCGCTGGATGAGGGGGGGCCAGAACCTGGGTCAATCCTAGTCGAAACAATCAATGTTTTCGAACAAATCTCAAATGCGACGACTAGCCAATGCCAGTCAACGCAATTTCAACCGTGAATGGACCGTGAGGCGAATGAAATTGCAGCATCTCAATGTGGGCACCTGGATCAAAGTTTACAGTGTGGCCTTCACCGCAAACCACCGTTGGTAAGCCGATGCTAACGCCGTCTAGGCCCAGTCGATCCTTGCTTGAACCTCCGATCATATTGGTGAGTTCGCCAACGGTATCAATTACATCTGCGTTTATCTTCTCAGGAGGCGCCCCTAGAAAGGCCGTAGCCGCTGCAAGGGCAACTTCTTGTTCTACACTCAAAACGAGCGAACCACGCATGGAGCCGGAAAGACCGATGATTCCGCTCAAGTGGTGGCGAACGGCATTAAGATCGTTGGTGATGACTCCAACTAGGGAGACTTCCCAGTTAAGCATCATCGAAAACACATCTTTCGTGCATTTAACGAACGGTGCAAGAAACCTTTTCTGTTTCTCGGTTAATTCTTGGGTGTTGATTTGCGTGGGAGTAGTTGTTGGCATGCTATCCTTTCTTGGAGTCGGAAATCACTTGGAGCGGACTCCAAATTAGGCGGTAACGAATTTGTCTAACTTTGCGCGAAGATCGTCCGCCTCGAACGGTTTAGTAAGGTAATCACTTACTCCGGCCTGAATTGCGGCGATAACTTGACCTTTTTGAGCTTCGGTGGTCACCATAATGATTGGAACAGTGGAACCTTGGCCGCGAATTTCGTTGACCACATCCAATCCCGATTTATTGGGCATATTCCAATCGGTGAGGATTAGATCAATCTCACCGTTGTAAGCGTTAATCGCTTCTTGACCATCGGCGGCCTCAACGATATCTGTCACGCCAACTGAGTTTAGTGAGCGGATGATGATCTTCCGCATGATACCAGAGTCGTCAGCTACAAGTACTTTCATAATTCCTTATTCCCTCTACATATTTAACTGTTTAAAAAATTCCACCTTGCGTTGAGCTGTGATAATCACTTCGACTGAGCTCGTGCTGGGATTACTGTTGGTCAGATATTTCTACAGGTCAAACAAATTGAATCATTTTTATTTAAAGATTTCGG
>Ga0315899_10000656_pt1 | contig 41120 bp, 37 predicted proteins | sample LakEriMetagenome_2_FD_203518 | JGI IMG/M metagenome (GOLD analysis project Ga0315899, IMG submission 203518) | Freshwater fungal communities from buoy surface, Lake Erie, Ohio, United States - Buoy 4 MA112 | ecosystem: Environmental > Aquatic > Freshwater > Lake | place: USA: Lake Erie, Ohio...
AGATGCGTCATAAACGAACCACGCCCCCTCAAACTGAGCTGCTGTACCATCTTTTCCAATGCGGTAAGTGGGCGGGTGCTCGTATCTGCCGTGGATCCATGCAAGCGCTTTTATCATGGCGGCATTGGCGAAACGAAGCGCCAATTCTTTGAGACGGGTCATGTCTCGGGGTTATGCCACTGTAGTCATTCGGATACTAGCTTCAATCTTTTGGCTGTCCCGATTTGGGCTTAGCGTTAGGGATTTTCACTTCGGTTGGGCGGAAGCCTCAATTGCGCTTGGACAAGCCCGGCACTTTACCGGGAGAACCTAGCCTCGCTTATTCATGACGGCTTGGCAGTGGAGCGCTCGGTGCCGGTGTTGATGCTGGCGGCGTAGCGCGGGCGCGCGGGATCGCCGGCGTCTTTTTCACCGCGTTGGGATCGATGGGCTTTTCGGGTTGAAGGATTGGGTTCGGGGTTTCGGCGGCACTGCCGGATGAGCTATGTCGGCGCAGGCTTGAGCGCGAGAACGATGGCGCGCAGCAGATCGGCGTCGGGACAGGCCGAAGCGAACGCGACGCCGACGCTGCGGGCAATGTCACGCGCGGCGCGGCGGACCTTGATCAATGCCGCGGCGTGCTGGCGATCACCGATGGTCCGCGCATTTCGGCGGTGGGCCTCGCGGATCTGTGCATCATCGTTGCGGACGGCGAGGTGCTGGTGACCACGCGCGAGGGCGCGCAGCGGGTTGGCAAGCTGCCAGGCGCGCTCGACCAGTGATGGCGGTCCGCCAGTTGCCGACCCGCATGGTCGCAAAGGTTTGGGGCCGCGATCACCTGCCCGCGCCCTTCCTCGCGCCCGAAGGCCAGCGGATTGGCGAGATCTGGTTCGAACCGCCGCCCGAATTGCCGCAGGTGCTGGTCAAATACCTGTTCACCTCGGACAAGCTCTCGGTGCAGGTCCACCCGAGCGAGGCGCAGGCGCTGCCGGGCGAGGCGGGCAAGGAGGAATGCTGGCTGGTGCTCGACGCCGAGCCCGATGCACGGCTCGCGATCGGCTTTGCGCGGGCGGTGACATCCGAGGAAATCGCCGCCGCCGCGCAGGATGGCACGATCGAGCAGCTGCTCGCCTGGCACACCACGCGCGCGGGCGATCTGTTCTATCTGCCCGCAGGCACGGTCCACGCGATCGGCCCGGGCCTCGCGCTGGTCGAGGTGCAGCAGACCAGCGACACAACTTTCCGCATCTATGACTATGGCCGCCCACGCGAATTGCATCTGACACGCGCCCTCGCGGTGGCGCGCGGCGAGCCCTATGCGCCTGAGCATCGCCGTTCGATTGCGAGCGGGCCGGTGCTGGTCGACGGGCCGCATTTCCGGCTCGACCGGATCGAAGGCGCGCCCGATGCGGCGACTATCGCGGCATTTCCAGGCGCGTTGCTGGCTTTGCCGTTGGCGGGTGAGGTTGTGTCAGGCGACGGAACGGCGCGCGCCGGAGCCGGCGAGTGTCTTTACGCCGACGGTATCGCGAGCCTCGATTTCAGCGGCGCCGAGGTAACCCTGCTGACCCGCTCCGCCTAACCCCCGATCAGCCGCTCGATCTCGCCCTTGCCATAGGGCTTGCGCAGTACCGCTGCCGCGCCCAGCCGCTCGAAGGTGGCCGCGCCGTCGGCATAGCCGGTCGCCAGCACGAAGCGCACGCCGGCCTCGCGCAGGGCGGCAGCGACGGGCTCGGAGGATTCGCCGCCGAGGTTGAAGTCGATCAGCGCGAAATCGGGCGGGGTCTCGGCAATCGCGGCGAGCGCGCCGGCGACGCTGCTTTCCACCTGCACCTCGGCAATCCCGAGCCGTTTGAGGTTCTCTTCGGTGTCGAGCGCGATGATGATGCTGTCCTCGACGACCAGCACGCGGCCGGGGCGCGGGGCGGCGGGGGCAAGGCGCGCGGCCTCAACCGGCGCAGGCACCGGCGCGGGCGCCGCCTTGTCGACATCGGCGAGGTGGCGGCGGGGGATCAGGAAATCGGCCTCGAGCCCTTCGAGCCGGAAGCGCACATCGGCCTCGCCGCCCAGATCATGCGGAATCGAGCGGCTGATGATGGTCGAGCCGAAGCCGTGGCGCGAAGGCGCGCTCACCGGCGGCCCGCCCGCCTCGCGCCAGCCCAGCGCCAGATCGCCGAAGGCGGTGCGCGCCAGCCGCACGTCCAGCATGCCCGCGCGCGCCGAAAGGCAGCCATACTTGGCCGAATTGGTGGCCAGTTCATGCACCACCAGCGCCAGCACCGTGAAGGCCTCGGGGCCGAGCAACACGTCCTCTCCCGCCAACGTCAGCCGCGCGCGATCCGCACCGCAATAGGGCGCCAGTTCGGTCTCCAGCAGGGCAATTAGCGATGCCGGGCCCCAGTTCTTGCGCGTCAGGTTTTCGTGCGCGGCGGCCAGCGCGGCGATCCGCCCGCCGAGGATCGCGGCAAAGCCCGGCACCGACAGCGCCTCGGCCTGCGATTGCGACACCAGCGCGCGGATCAGGCCGAGGATGTTGCGCACCCGGTGGTTGAGCTCGGCGATGACGAGATCCTGCTGCTCGGCCACGCGGACGCGTTCGCGCGCGATGTCCTCGTTCATCCGCAGCACCACTTCGATCAGCGTGCGGCGCAGGCGCGCGGCGATCTCGCATTCCTCTGTGTCCCATTCGGCGCTGCGTCCGCGCACGGTTTCGGTCCATGCGGCAAAGCTGGCGCGCGGCTGGAGCAACTCGCCGGGCGCGGCGCGGGCCTTTTCCGGATCGCCCGCCCAGGTGATCGTGCTTGTCTGCGGGCGGCGCCACAGCACCAGACAATCGCGCCCGGCGCGCGAGAGCGGCAGCACCAGCGCGCCGGTGGCATAATCGGCAAAAGCGCCCGCCTCGGCGATCTGGTCTGCGAGGCGCGTGGAGGCATGGACCGCGCTGCCGAGCGTGTTCCCCAGCAGCGGGGCGATGGCGCGGAAGGCGGCTTCATCGGGCGCGGCGCCGCTGGCGCGATATTCGTCATCGACCAGCAGCGAGAGACCGTCATGCAGGATCGCGCTGCCCAGCACCTCCTCGATCAGCGGCAGGCTGTCCGCCAGCGCGAGGCCTCCCGCCAGCCGCAGAAGCAGCCGGTCATTGAGATCGCGCGCGCGCTCGCGCAGGTCTTCGGCGCGCGCCACCAGAATGCGGTCGAGCATCAGCGAGAAGGTCTGGCTGAGCAGTTCGGCTACGGTCCGCAGCGAGAAGGGCGGCAGGCGCGGCGTGCGGTGGTGGCAGGCGATCATGCCCCACAGCCGTTCATGCCGGACAATCGCGATCGCGAGCGAGGCGCCCACCCCCATGTTGTGCATATAGGCCAGGTGCATCGGCGAATGGGCGCGCAGCATGCTCATCGACAGATCGAGCGGCGCTTCCTCGGCCCCGAGCGCCGGGATGATCGGCACTGCGGGCGCATCGATATCGGCGATCATGCGGAACCGGTTGCGGCGGAACAGTTCGCGGGCCTGCTGCGGGATGTCGGCCGCAGGATAGCGCAGGCCGAGATAGGGCTCCATGCCCTCGGCCAGTTCCTCGGCCACCACCTCGCCGCTTTCATCGGGATGGAAGCGGTAGATCATCACCCGGTCATAGCCGAGCATCTGGCGCACCAGCCGCGCCGCGGTGGTGCATAGCGCCTGCGGATCGGTGAGCGCTTCGAGCCGCGCGATCACCGGCACAATCATTGCCACGTGATCGGCAAAGTCGTTGCGGGCGTGGGGCTCGAACTCGATCACCGACAGGCCGCAGCTCCTGTGCACCGCGCAGTCGAACAGAGCGCCAGTGCCGGCCAGATCGAGGCCGAAGCGGCGCTCGGGCAGATCGTCGCTGCCAAGGCTCGCCAGCGCCGCTTCGACCAGCGCGAGCGCCTCGGCGGCGACAATGGCGTCAAGCGGGGTGCCGGGTTCGGGCAGGGCTGCGAGCCCGAGCAGTTCGGCACAATTGGCCGAAGCGTGGGCGAGCGCGCCGTCAGCATGCGCGGCGATGAGGCCCCCGAACGGCTGGATCGCGGCAATGTGGTGGATCGCCTCGCGGTCGCATTCGGTGAGCGTGTCGGGCCGCTGGTGGAGGTTCACAAGGCAGCCCCTGCGCTGGCCGGGACCGGTGAGCCGCGTTCGGCGACGGCGAGAAAATGGGCAAACACCGCAGTGGCGGCGCGGGTTGCGCCTTCGACCTCGCAAGGATCGGCGCTGTGTTCGATGCTTGCACGCAGTGCTTGCCAGAAGGCGAGCATTGCGCCGTCATCGAGGAAGGCAGCCGGCCAGGCGCCGCCGCCGATCCGTTGCACCTGCCGGGCGATGGCGCGATTGCCGAGCGCCGATCCGGCGAGCACCCAGGCCGCACCGAGCATGTCGCCGCGCGTGCCCGCGTCCAGCGCAAAGGCCGGGGCGGGCGGCGGCAGCGGGCGGCCGAGCGCGGCAAGATCCTGCGCGATCAGCGCGGTCTGGCGCGGCGGATGGAGATCGGCGGGGGCACGGGCCGCGAGCCAGTCCTCCAGCGGCGCGCGCGCGGCGTGCTGCAATTCGAGAAAGCGGGCGTAATCCTCGCGAATCTGCCAGCCGCTGGCGGCCTGCATTGCCGCATCGAGCAGATCATGCGCGGCCATGGTCGCGGCGCGCAGATGGCTGCGCAGATCACCGCTTGCCTCTGTCCCGTCCTTGACCGGTGCCATGCGCCCCACCTCTCCTGCCCGAATCGGCCTATGCGCCGATCTGCCGCACGCTACCGAGTGTAAGGCAAGTTAGGCATTAAATTGTGTCTAAAGAATATGACATGAGTGTGGGAGCTTGGCAATTGTGTGCGGGCTGGCAAGCCTGCCCGATTGCACCGGAACGGACAGATTATCACTCAGGGCGCGAGGAGGCGCTGGCCTTCCTTTTTCACGGCGGCCTCGAGCGGACCGCGCATCAACCCGAGGATCAGCGGCAGGTCCATTTCGATCACCACCTCGCTATCGCCGACATCGACCCCGCCCGCGATGGTGTAGCCCACCACTTCGGCGGTGATGTCCATCCGGTCATCGCTGCTCCAGCTGGTGGTGACCTTGGCGAGACCGGGCGGGAAGAACCCGGCGATCTCGTCCGCATGCGCGCGCATCCGGCGGCGCACTTCCTTGCGCGAGAGATCGTGGGGCAGCTTGACCCGCATGGCTCAGCGGCCCTGCTTGGTCGGCGTGGCCGAGAGATCGGGTAGCGGCACGCCGGTATCGGGCATTCCGCCACCGCCGGTCAGATCCTCCAGCGCCTCGGGCCCGCCATAGCGGTATTCAAGGTAGCGGCTCTTGATCGCCAGATCATCGAGCGCCCCTTCGGCCAGCCGCCGGGTGACGCGGTCCACCTCGCCCGACAGCTTGCCGAGGCTTTCAGTGAGGCGCTGGTCGGCGGTTTTGCCGGCGTGGTCCTCTTTGCGCAGATGCGCGGGGATCTTGCGGTAATTGTCGATCGTCTCGGGGATATATTCGCCCACAAGCTCGCGCACTTCGGCCATCGCCGGATGCGCGCCGTCGAGGCCTTTCAGTTGCAGCCCGAGAGCGTCGAGCTGCACCCCGAGCTGGTCGACGATCGCCTGCGCAGGCGGGGGCAGGGCCGGGCGCTGTGCTTCGAGCCACAGCTCGGTGCGCGCAACCATTTGGCTGGGGTTGCCGAGCGTGAGTTCGGCGCGCTGCGGCACCCGGGTGCGCGGAAACTGGGTGAATACGCCGGCCGCAATCAGGCAGGCCAGCGCGGTCGCCATCACCCCCCAGAACCCGATCCCGTTGAGAACCATCCCGGCAACACTCGCGGCGGTCAGGATGGCAAGCAGCGCCGCGCCGAACAGCATTGTCCGCTTCAGCAGCGCCTTGGCCTTGAGCTGCGCCGAGCCCTTGCCGATGCTGCGCGGGCCGGGTCGGTGCGTGCCCCCATCGCGCTGCACGGCGAGCGCGCGCTTGGCGCTGCGGAGTTGCTCCTCGGGGGTTTCGTAGACCATCGCAGCTTCGATCAACGATCCAGCGAGAGCAGCGACGGCTCGGACGAGGCAACCTTGGCCTGTGCCTGCGCCTGGCCTTCAGCCCGCGCGATATAGCCCTTCGACTTCTCGACCTCGCTGGTCAGCACATTGACCGTCTGCTTCATTGAGTCGAGCGCGCGCACCTTGAAGGCATCGACCTCGTCCATCGTGTCATAGATGTTCTGGAAGGCGCGTTGCAGCGTTTCCAGCGGGATCGTGCTCGCCGCGGCCTGCTCGTGGATCTGCGCGGTCTGTTCGCGCAGCAGCGTGCTGGTCGAATCGATGATGTCGCTGGTGGTCTTGTTGAGCGCGGTGATCTGGCCAAGCACCAGCCGCTGGTTGGTCATCGCCTGCGCCACGGTGACCGCGGTGCGCAGCGCGCCAACGGTGGTGGTGCTGGCGCGGTCGACGCCCTTGACCAGCTCGACGTTGTTTTTCTTGACCAGATCAAGCGCGAGATAGCCCTGCACGCTCACCGCCATCTGGGTGAGCAGATCCTGCGTGCGCTGGCGGACATAGAAGAGCGCAGATTCGCGCAGCGCTTTGGCCTTGGCCGGATCGGAGCTGTCGAGCTCGAGCGCCTTGGCCTCCAGCCGCTCGTCCAGCGTCTTGGCGATGTGGATCATCTGCTCCAGCTCGCCCATCGCGGCCCACAGCTTCTGGCGCTCGGTATCGATCGCGGCGTTATCGAGGTGGAGTTCCTTCTTGCCGCTTTCGAGCCGCGTGAGGATCGAGGCGATATGCCCCTGCGCCGAGGTGTAGCTGTCGAAATAGTTCTTCAGCTTGTTGCCGAAGGGGATGATGCCGAGAATCTTGCGCGGGGCGGAGAGCTTGCCCTTGCGGCCGGGATCCAAGTCTTCGATCGTGCGGCGCAACTCGGCCAAATCCTTGCCGACCGAACCATCGGCATCCATCGCGCGCACCGGGCGATCGAGGAAGCGGTTCGACATGGCAGCCGCCGCGCGAATCTGTTCCTGACCCATGCGGGTGATCTGATCGACTTTCTCGCCGAACTGGGGCGAATTGGAATCGGCTGTCACCAGATCATTGACGAAGGCATCGACCTTGCTGTCGAGCTTGGACTTTTGCTCGCTGGTGACCGGCACCAGTCCTGCCGCCTGCTCGGCGGTAACCACCGGCACCGGATCGGGCGGGGTGAGCGTGAATTCGGTCGCGGTAACCGTCTGGGTTTCGGTGCTCATGCCTGTCTATCGCTCCATCACAGTCCGGCGCCGCAGCGCGGGGTCATCGCCACTGTATTAGTGATCTAAAACACGCCTTTCAAGCGCGTGTGCATGGTAAGCCGGATTGGGTGCCTGCGTCTATCACATCGACGCGATGAGGCAGGACCGCTTGGCAAGCCCGTGCGCGCAAGGCTATCGTTCCGCGAAGCTGCGCTTTTGTTGGAGGCCTGCGATGACCGACACTCCCGATGCCGCCATCTCGCCCGAAGCGGCGCGCGCTGCCACGCCTGCTACGCTCGCAAAGGTGCTGGCCGATCTGCGCGAATGGTGGACGGTCCATATCATCGGGCAGGTCGATCAGGCAGAGGTGATCGAAACGCGGCGCGAGGATAGCGCGCTGTCCGAAAGCTATCTGTTCATGACCGCGATGGCAGCAGCAATCGCAATCCTCGGCCTGCTCCTGTCGTCGCCCGCAGTGGTGATCGGGGCGATGCTGCTTTCTCCGCTGATGGGCCCGATCATCGGGCTGGGCTTCGCGCTTGCGATCGGGGACTGGTCCTGGCTCAAGCAATCGGGCCGCACGCTGCTGCTGGGCAGCGTCATGGCGGTGCTGCTGTGCGCCTGCCTGGTCTACCTCTCGCCGATCCAGACCATCACCTCCGAGATCGCAGCGCGCACCCGGCCCAATCTGTTCGATCTGTTCGTTGCGCTGTTTTCCGCGCTGGCGGGCGCCTATGCGCTGATCCGCGAGCGCGAGGGCACGATTGTCGGCGTGGCGATTGCCACAGCGCTGATGCCGCCACTGGCGGTGGTCGGCTTTGGGTTGGCGACGTGGAACTGGACGGTGTTTTCCGGCGCGCTGCTCTTGTTCGTCACCAACTTCATCACCATCGCGCTCACCGCCTTTGCGATGGCCAAGCTTTACGGCTTCCGCGCCAACCTGACCAAGGGGCAGTCGGCTGCGCAGAACCTCTTCGTCGCGCTGGTGTTTGTCGCGCTCGCGATCCCGCTCGGCTTCTCGCTCCAGCGGATCGCGTGGGAGAGCAATGCCCAGCGTGTGGTGCAAAGCCAACTCAGGGCGCTGTTTGACAAGGGCTCGCAAATCGACGAGCTGACGATCGACTTCGCCGCCGCCCCGGTGGCCGTGAGCGCCGTGGTGTTCACCCCCGCCCTGCAACCCGATGTCGAGATCGCCGCCGAGCGTGCGCTCGCCGAGCGGCTCGGCGAGCCGCTCGCGCTTGATCTGGTGCAATACGAGGTCGGCAGAAGCGCCACGGCCGCCGAGCGGGCGCAGCTTTCCGCCGCACGCGAAGGCGAGGAGGCGGGCGCTTCCAGCCGCACCGAAGCGCTAGCGGTGCGGCTGGCATTGGCGGCGGGCGTCGAGCAAGGCGAGGTGCTGATCGACCCCGCCCGCCGCCGCGCGCTGCTGCGGGCCAAGCAGCTCGAGGGGGCAAACATGGCGACCTACCGCGCGCTCGAAGCGCGCATTGCCGCGAGCGAGGCGGAATGGGTGATCGAGTTGATCCCGCCTTCCGCCCCGCTACCGCCTGCGATCACCTTTGCCGATGGTGCGCCCGACGAGGCAGGCGCGCAGGCGCTGGCGGTGATCGGATGGGCCGCACAGCGTAGCGGACGCGATGTGGTGCTGAGCGGCAACCCCGATCAGGCCGAAGCTGCCGCCGGCGTGCTGCGCGCAAATGGCGTCACTGTGCTGGTTCGGCCGGCCATAGGTTCGCTGCGTGCCGACTGGGCCGAAGCGGGGCCCTAAGCCCTAAGCCGCCAGATCGATCGGAACGATCTCGCCCGACAGATAGAGCTTCTTGGCCTTGGCGCGGCTCAGCTTGCCCGACGACGTGCGCGGTAGCGTGCGCGGCGGCACCAGCTCGACGATGCAGCTCATGCCGGTGACCGAGCGCACTTTATCTGCAATCTGGTCGCGCAGCTTTACGCGCTCCTCGGGGTCGGAAACCTTGCAGTGGACCAGCACCGCGGGGGCCTCCTCGCCGTTTTCCATTTCGATCGCAAAGGCGGCGATATCGCCGTGGTTGAAGCCGGGCAGCTGCTCCACCGCCCATTCGATATCCTGTGGCCAGTGGTTCTTGCCGTTGATGATGATCATGTCCTTCGCCCGGCCGACGATGAACAGATAACCCTTGGCGGTGTAGCCCATGTCGCCGGTATCGAGCCAGCCATCAACCAGACAGTCGCTGGTGGCTTCCTCGTTGCGGAAATAGGAGTGCATCACGCTCGGCCCGCGGCACCACACCTTGCCGATCTGGTGATCGGCGCGGGGCTTGCTGTCCTCGCCGAGGATCGCGACGTCCATGTCAGGCAAGGGCTTGCCGCAATTGACGATCGCGCGGTAGCGGGCGGGACGCGACAGATCGCGCGGGGCGCCCGAGAGGCGCTCTTCCTCGACCAGTTCGACCCGGATGCCTTCGCCCGGCGGCATCACCGTCACCGCCAGCACCGCCTCGGCGAGGCCATAGGACGGGGTGAAGGACGAGGCCTTGAAGCCCGCCTCGGCAAAGGCGTTGACGAAGTTCTGCATCACGTCGGGGCGGATCATGTCCGCGCCATTGCCCGCAATGCGCCAGCGCGACAGGTCGAACCGCTCGGCGACATTGCTCTGGCTCGAGATGCGTCGCGCGCAGATGTCGTAGCCGAAGGTCGGCGAATAGGAGAGAGTGTTGCCCGGATTGCGGCTGATCATGTCGAGCCATGCCAGCGGACGGCGCGCAAAGGCATCGGGCTTCAGGTAATCGCCCGAGACCTGATTGGCGATGAGCGACAGCAGGCAGCCGACCAGCCCCATGTCGTGATACCACGGCAGCCAGCTGACGCAGCGGTCATTGGTGCCCAGCTCCATCGTGGTCGAATGGCCGTAAAGGTTATGCAGCAACGCCCGGTGCGTCACCGCGACTCCGGTGGGGAAGCGGGTCGAGCCGGAGGAATATTGCAGATAGCAGATATCGTCCGGCGAGGCTTCGGGCAGGACACAATCGGGCGCGGGGCGCTGGGCGAAATCCTGCCAGCTTTGCGCATCGCAGCCCTGCCGCGCCGCGGCGGCCTCGGCCATCTCGGCGATTTCTTCGGGGTAGAGCAGGATTTTGGGGTCCGAGCTCATCAGCTGGATCGCCAGCTGGTCGATGAAATTGTCCTTGCCGCCGAAGGTGGTCGGCAGCGGCAGCGGCACCGGCCAGGCACCGACATAGACACAGGCGCAGAACAGCGCGGCGAAATCGGCGCCGGTCTCGGCGATCAGCGCGACGCGGTCTTCCTTGGCGATCCCGGCCGCCACCAGCCGGCGGGCCATGACCAGCGCGTCATCCCGCATTTCGCTATAGGGATAGACCCGCGCCAGCTCGCCGCGCATGTCGTGAAAATTAAGACCCTTGCGGCTCTGCGCGGCGTAGTCGATCGCGTCGTTGAATGTTGCAAACTGCGCACGGATCCGTGGCAGGGTGCAGTCATTCGGCGTCGGCGTCAAAACGGCCTCGGTCATATTATCTAGCGATACCCGTAAGTTGCGGCGCGCATGACGAAGTTCGTCTGTCGCGCACTGGCATAACCCCGTTGCGCCGGGCATAGTCCGGCTCAGTCCATACTATCCGCATTTCATAAGGAAAGTGGCACGAATAAGGCGAAATGGTTTCAGGTCCAGCGAATTCGTCATCCTCCGGTAGTGAAAGCGACCGCAAGGAGCCGCGCCGCAAGCAGGGTGAAAAGCGCGCCAAGGCGCCGCTGAACGAGGCCGCCTTGCGCGATCTGGCGCTGTCCTATGCGGCCCGCTTTGCCAGCACCTGCGCGCAGCTCGAGGCCTATCTGGCGCGTAAAGTGCGCGAGCGCGGGGTGGCCGAGGATGCCGATGGGCGTGCCGCGCCGATCGATATTCCCGCACTCGTCGCCCGGCTGGTCGAATTGGGATATGTCGATGATGCCGCCTATGCCCGGAGCCGCGCGCGCGATCTGGGCGCAAGGGGCTACGGCGCGCGGCGGGTCGAGCAGGTGTTGTGGGCGGCGGGCGTCAACGAGGGCATCCGCGCCGAGACCGCGCCCGCCGAGGCCGCGCGCCGCCGCGCCGCAGTGCTGATGGCGCAAAAACGACGGCTCGGGCTCTTCGGCGATGGGCGCGAGGACAGCGCCGATCCGCTCAGCGCACGCAAGGCCCACGAAAAAGCCGTTGCAGCAATGCTGCGCGCGGGCCACGATTACGAACACGTTCGGTTTATCCTCGCCGCTGCCAACGAGGCCGCAATCGCAGAATGGCTGGACGAGGCAGCAGACGCAGAAGGAACAGACGGATCGTGGTGAAAAACTGGCTGGTGGCAGGCATGGCAGGGGTCGCATTGCTGGCGGCGTGCTCGCCGGGCGAGAGCGCAACCGCGCGGGCGCAGGCTCCGGCGGCGCAGGCGGCCGCAAGCGCCCGGCATCCGGTCTCGGGGCTCGCAGTGATCGACCTCGTGGTTGAGCGTGGGGGCAAGAAGCTGCCCTTCAAGGTCGAACTCGCCGACACGCCCGAAGCGCAGGCGCGCGGTTTGATGTTCCGTGCCGAACTGGGCGATAACGAGGGGATGATCTTCCCCTCCGCCGTGCCCCAGCCGCGCAGCTTCTGGATGAAGAACACGCCGCTCTCGCTCGACATCATCTTCATCGGTCCGGACGGACGGATCGCCAATATCGCGGCCAACACCGTGCCCTATTCGCTCGACTCGGTGATGTCCAAAGGCCCCGCTAGCGGCGTGCTCGAACTGCGCGCCGGCCGCGCCAAGGAGCTCGGGATCGTGGCGGGGGATCGGGTATTGTATACCCTTCCTTGATTGCACACCCGCCTCCGCGGCGTTTTTTGTTCCGCATCGCCTCCGCGATGCGAAATCCTCGCTCACGCGACCTGACGGTCGCATCGCGGCAGGCGGGCGCCCAAGCCCCTTGGCGGCCTTGCGGTCGCTGCGCGACCGATCACCGCCAAAACGACGATCCCTACTTGGCGCTCTAGTCCAATTCCGCTAGGCGCTGCGGCCATGGGAATCCTCGCGAAGATATTCACCTGGTGGGATGGTGCGACCATCGGTACCCACCTCTGGGCCAGCCGTGCGGGCGCCGAACATGTCGGCACCGATGCCGCAGGCAACAAATATTACCGCGCCAAGGGCAAGAGCGGGCCAAACACCGGCTCCTACACCCAGCGCGAGAAGCGCTGGGTGATCTATAATGGTGCCAATGATGCCAGCCGCGTGCCGTCCGAATGGCATGGTTGGCTGCACGGTACCTATGATGATGTGCCCGACAGCCATCTGCCCCCGCCTAAGGTGTGGGAGGTCGATTACACCCCCAACGCTACCGGCACCGCGCAGGCCTATTTCCCGCAAGGCGCATTGGAGCGCGGCGGGAAACGTGCCCGCGCGGTGGGCGACTACGAGGCCTGGACGCCGGGAAGCCCTGAGGCATAAGGCGCGCCATGCGGCTCTCCCGCCTTGCCGCGCTCGTACTGTGCGCCTCGGGCCTTGCCGCCTGCGATAGCGCCGGCACGCCCGAGACCGCGCGCGTTCCGATCGACAATCCCAGCCCCGCCGCTCCAGCTGCATCTGCACCGGGCGAGGTCAACGCGGCCGGCGCGACCCCGATGGCGCAGCGGGTGGCGACGATCGGCCTGCTCAACAAGCGCAACAATGTCTCCGAAGACATCCTCCTGAAGCCCGGCGAGGCGCGCAGCATCGGCCCAGTGATCATCCGCCTGTCCGCCTGCGAGCGCACCGCGCCCTGGGAGCTGCCGCAGGAAACCGGCGCTTTCGTGCAGGTCGATATCCGCGAGCGCGGCGCCGAACAGCACGGCCGCGTGTTCTCCGGCTGGCTGTTCCGCGAATCGCCCAGCCTCAATGTGGTCGAGCACCCGGTCTATGATGTCTGGGTCAAGAATTGCGCGATGCGCTGGCCGGGCGAGGCGGATTCGGCGAGCCCTGCGCCCAAAGCTTCTGGCAGACCCTCGGGCACGCCGGCTCCGGCGCCCTCGGCGACACCTTCGGCCACCCCGACACCTGCGCCCGCACCTGCCGCCACCCCGGACGCATAAGCTGCGCCCTCGTTGAACGCCCGCCATGCCGTGCCGAGGCTGGTGCGCGGGCGGCCATTGGCACGGTCGACCAGTCGCCGGTAATCGCGCTGCGGCAGCTCGACGGCTCCCATCGAGTGCAGGTGCTCGGTCATGAACTGGCAGTCGAGCAGCACGAAACCGGCGCGGGTCAGCAGCGCCACCAGCCACGCCAGCGCGACCTTGCTGGCATTGGGCGCGCGGCTGAACATGCTCTCGCCGCAGAACACCCGGTCGAACGAGACGCCGTAGAGCCCGCCTACCAGCACCCGCTCGCCGCCCGGGCCGTTGTCCCAGCATTCGACCGAGTGGGCGTGGCCGGCGCGGTGCAGCGCGATGTAGCTTTGCACGATGCGTTCGGAAATCCAGGTTTCCGGATGATCCTCGCGCGGCTCGGCGCAGGCGCGGATCACCTGTTCGAAATCGCGGTCGAGCGTCACGGAGAAGCGATCGGCGCGCAGCACTTTGCGCAGGGACTTGGAGACATGCAGGCTACCGAGCGGCAGAATCGCCCGCTCCCGCGGTTCGACCCAGAACACCTCGCTATCCTCGCGCTTGTCCGCCATCGGGAAAATCCCGCTGCGATAGGCGAGCAACAACGTCTCGACCGGGATCGGAGGGTGGTGCGGGGCGTGCATGGTTGCGCTGCACAATACAGGCGGCAGAAGGGATTGCCTATCCCCGACACCTTCGATAAAGGACCCCGCTCTGACGCGCTGCAGGGGTGTAGCTCAGTTGGTAGAGCATCGGTCTCCAAAACCGAGGGCCTGCGGTTCGAGTCCGCACACCCCTGCCAAGCGTTCAGGCCTGCCAATTTTTTTGCGCGCTGGCATTCCCTGATCTGGCCGTGATCTGGCGTTTTCTGCCTCTGTTCTGCCATTTCCTGCAAGCTTGAAGCGGTGTATCGCGGCTGTCTTGCACGCGCTGCACCATTGCGACGAAATTGTTGCGAGATTGTCAGACTGCTGTCGGACTAGCATCGTAACCCCGTCGCCTGCCTGTCACCACTCTTCACCATAGGTGTTCCATCCGGGGATTCGCCCCGGCGGGGGACATTCAGGCCATGTCAGAAATCATTGCTTTCAAAGGTTATTCCGACGGTGACGTCGATACCAATTTCACCAACCTGCGCACGCTGAACGAAATCGCCGACGAGCGGTTTTCGCGGCGCCAGACGATCGTTGGCGGGCTCAAGGCTTCGGCGGCGGCATTCCTCGGCACCTCGGTGCTGGCTGCGTGCAGCGGCGACGAAGTGATCGGCGCCCCGACCGCGCTGGTCAATGCCGGTGCGGACGCCACCACCTCGGCCGGGCGGATGGTTACCATTGCGCCTACGGCCGGCACCGCGACCGCCTCGATCACACAGGTCGCCGGTCCGGCGGTTACCCTGTCGGGCACGGGTGCCAACCGCACCTTCTTCGCCCCGGGCGTTGCCGCGCCGACCATCCTGACCTTCCGCGTCGCCGCCAACAACCAGATCGACGACGTGAACATCACCGTCAATCCGGCCGAACTCGGCTTCGCCTCGGTGCCCCGCAACCTCGATGACAAGGTGACGGTGCCCGCCGGCCACACGGTCACTGTGCTGACGAAGCTCGGCGATCCGATCCTGCCGGGCGTTGCGGCGTTCCAGAACAACGGGACCGATACCAACTATGCCGGCCGCATCGGCGATCATGGCGACGCGCTGTATTATTACGGCCTCTCGGCAGCCGGCGTGCGTGACGACTTCAGCTCGATCCGCGGGCTGATCGTGCAGAACCATGAGAACATCACCGAGATCTATCTCCACCCGAACGGCCCGACCAACCTCAACTCCGGCGTGCGTCCGGCGGCCGAGGCGATCAAGGAAATCGAAGCCCACGGCGTGTCGATCACTGAGGTCCAGGACACCGGCAACCGCAACTGGGTGGTGATTGGCAACAGCGCGCTCAACCGCCGCATCACGCCCAACACCCCGATGGGGATCAACGGCCCGGCGCGCGGCAGCGACTTCTTCAAGACCGTTGCTTCGCCCGATGGCACCACCTGCACCGGCACGATCAACAACTGCGCTAATGGTTACACCGAATGGGGCACCAACCTCACTTGCGAGGAAAACTGGGCAGGTTATTTCCGCCGCGACAACAGCGGTGCCGGTAGTGACAACGCCAACCGCACCGCGCGCGATCTGACAGCGCTGCGTCGCTACGGGGTCACCAGCACGCTGGGTAATTACAATTGGACCTCGGCGTCGACCACAGATCCGGTTTTCCGCCGCTGGGATGCCCGCGCCGGAACCGGCGCGCCGACCACCGACTACCGCAATGAGCCGAACACCTTCGGCTGGACGGTCGAGATCGATCCTTTCAACCCGTCCAGCGTTCCGCGTAAGCGGACCGCGCTGGGCCGAATGGCGAAGGAGGGCGCATGGCTTTCGAACCTCGTCGAAGGCCAGCGGGTCGCGGTATACATGGGTGACGATTCGCGCCGCGAATATCTCTACAAGTTCGTCTCGACCGCGACTTGGACCAACGCCGATCGCAATCGCACCGACCGGCTTGCCGTGGGTGACAAGTACCTTGATTCGGGCATCCTCTACGTTGCCCGTTTCAACGCCGACGGGACGGGTACATGGCTGCCGCTGGCGTTCGGTCAGGTGCCGACCCGTCCGGCGGTGGGCACCGAGCCGGCTTATGTGTTCGAAAGCCAGGCCGACATTCTGGTCAACACCCGTCTTGCCGCCGATGCGGTAGGTGCAACCCCGATGGACCGTCCGGAATGGACTGCGGTCAACCCGGCCAATGGCGAGGTCTACCTGACCCTCACCAACAACAATGCCGCAGGCCGTCCGGTGACCGGCACCGATGCTGCCAACCCGCGTTCCTATATCGAACCGCGCGGGACCGGCACCACCACCGGCAACCCCAATGGCCACATCATCCGTCTGCGCGAAGCAGGCAACCTGCCGAGCGCGACCACCTTCGCCTGGGACATCTACCTGTTCGGGGCGGATTCGACCGATGCCAATGCGGCCAACGTCAACCTTTCGGGCCTCACCACCGATAACGACTTCTCGAGCCCGGATGGCCTGTGGTTTGCCCGTCCGCAGAACCCCTCGGGGGTCGGGCGTCCGCTGCTGTGGATCCAGACTGACGATGGTGCCTTTACCGATCGCACCAATAACCAGATGCTCGCCGCGCTTCCGGGCCGGGTCGGTGATGGCGGGTCGCGTACCATCACCAACACCAACGGGGGAACCGGAACGCAGGCGACCGTTGTCGGCGCGGCGGCGACGAGCGCGACCTTACGCCGGTTCCTGACCGGCCCGAAGGAATGCGAGATCACCGGGGTTGATACCACCCCCGATGGCCGCACGATCTTCGTCGGGATCCAGCACCCGGGCGAAAACGTGACCAACCCCGCGGCACCAACCAGCAACTGGCCTGCGAGCCAGAACGGTGCAGCGGCAGGCTCGCGCGCACGTTCGGCGGTGGTCGCGATCACGCGTCAGGACGGCGGCATCGTCGGGGTCTGATCCGGTCCGCCGCAAGCGGCACACATCAAGGGGGGCGGGGCAGCATCGGCGCTGCCCCGCCCCCTCTTGCATTCACCCACGTGGCGGCGTAAAGGCGACGGCGTCTTTCCCGACATCGGTAATCTCCCAGCCCCTCCGGCGACCTTGTCCCGGGCGGCGCGGACCCCTACCTGAAGCCGTCTGGGACAGACCACAGACATTACGCGAAGGAACGGGCTATCATGGCCGAGCAGAAGCAAGTCGCAGAAGAGAAGAAGCGCAAGACCTCGGTCGGCGAATTCATCAATCAGGTGCGCGCCGAAACCGCCAAGATCGTCTGGCCGACGCGCGAGGAAACCGTGCGAACGGCGATCTTCGTGTTCATCTTCATGCTGATCCTCTCGCTGTTCTTCCTCGGCATCGACAGCGCCTTTGGCGCCGTGGTGCGCGCCGCTATCGGCCTCTTGCAATAAGGCCCGGCCCTGCTGCGGCGGGGCTGCCCTCAGACGACTTTTCCAAGGACATTCCATGGCTCGCTGGTACATCATCCACGCTTACTCGGGTTTCGAGAACAAGGTTCGCGACGCGATCATTTCCGAGGCGGAACGGCTCGGCCTGTCCGAAGGCGTCGAGGAAGTGCAGGTTCCGACCGAAACCATCACCGAAGTGAAGCGCGGCAAGAAGGTGCAGGTCGAACGCAAGTTCATGCCCGGCTACGTGCTGGCCAAGCTGAATATGACCGACGATGTCTACCACCTCGTCAAGAACACCCCCAAGGTGACCGGCTTCCTCGGCTCGGGCAACAAGCCGCAGCCGATCTCCGAGAAGGAGGCCTCGCGCTATTTCGGCGGCGTCGCCGAAGCCCAGGCCGCCCCCAAGCGCGACATCAGCGTCGATTACGAGATCGGCGATTCGGTCAAGGTGCTGGACGGTCCGTTCGCGAGCTTCAACGGGATCGTCGAGGAGCTCGATTTCGACAAGGCCAAGGTCAAGGTCAGCGTGTCGATCTTCGGCCGCGCGACCCCGGTCGAACTCGATTTCGAACAGGTCGAACTGGCGAAATAGTGGTTTCGCCCGCGCCTGCGCGGGTGCGTCCTCGGCGAGTATCTGTTGCCCAACCGCTTCGCTACTTGAGGGCGGGTGTTCCTTTTGTCCGGGCGCCCGGCGGGCGGGTGTCTTTATCGGCCTATTGCTCCGCTACTTGAGGCCCCAACGCCCTTGCGGCCTCTGGCGAGGCCGATCCAGCGCGAAACGGCTTGCGGCTAAGGGGTCCGGTGAAAACCAGCCCCGGCATCTGTTAGCGCAAGCGCCGTTTCGCCTCTCGCGAGGAGGCCGATGCGGTTGCCTTGCGGGCTGACGCGACCTTGCGCGCTTACAAGTGTGCGCTGTGCCGCGGCTACCACCTCACCAGCCGCACCAAAGGCCTGCGCCCGCCGAGCGCCTGATAGCCCGCGCTTTCCTACACCCGGCGGGCCGCCTAGGTTTGCCCGATGCGCCCGCCCTCGAACCGCTCCTCGCCGCTCCCCCTCTTTGTCGCACAAGCAGGCACCCTTGCCGGGCACCCCCCGTTTCGGCCCGTTTCGGCCCGTTCCGGCTGTGCGCGAGGCCGGGCTTTTCTCTCCCAGGACAGTGTCTCCTGTGTCTCCTAGAGGCGCGATCCTGAACGCCCTCGGGCGAAGCGCGGGCTTGCATTCTGCGCCCGTATCGCTATGCGCGCGCCTTCGCTTGCCTTCGAGCAAGTGATTCCATGCGGGAGCCGGTGCTGTGCACGCAGCCTTGGCGTTTGACCGCTCACCATGAGCCTTGTTCGAAAGAGCACGGCAACAGTGCGATAGGAGTATGGCCCCATGGCCAAAAAAATTGAAGGCTATATCAAGCTGCAGGTGCCCGCGGGCTCTGCCACGCCCTCGCCGCCGATCGGCCCTGCGCTGGGTCAGCGCGGCGTGAACATCATGGAATTCTGCAAGGCGTTCAATGCCGCCACGCAGGAAATGGAAAAGGCCATGCCGATTCCGACCGTGATCACCGTCTACGCGGACCGCTCGTTCACCTTCGTGACCAAGACCCCGCCGGCGAGCTACTTCCTCAAGAAGGCTGCCAAGCTGACGTCGGGCTCGAAGGAGCCGGGCAAGGTCGTCGCCGGTTCGGTGACCACCAGCCAGATCAAGGAAATCGCCGAGGCCAAGATGGCCGATCTCAACGCGAACGATGTTGACCAGGCCATGAAGATCATCGCCGGCAGCGCCCGTTCGATGGGCCTCGAAGTGGTGGAGGGCTGAACCGATGACCAATGTTACCAAAAAGGCCAAGGTTCTCTCTGCGCTCGATCGCGAGAAGCTCTATTCGGTCGAAGAAGCGCTGGCCACGCTGCGCCAGTTCAAGGGCAAGTTCGACGAAACCGTCGAAGTCGCGATGAACCTCGGCGTCGATCCGCGTCACGCTGACCAAATGGTGCGCGGCATGGTGTCGCTGCCCTCGGGCACCGGCAAGGACGTTCGCGTTGCGGTGTTCGCGCGCGGCGACAATGCCGAAAAGGCGCTGGCTGCGGGTGCTGACAAGGTCGGCGCTGAAGACCTCATGGAAGACATGATGGCCGGCAACCTCGACTATGACCGCGTGATCGCCTCGCCCGACATGATGGGCGTCGTGGGCCGGTTGGGCAAGGTGCTCGGTCCCAAGGGCCTGATGCCGAACCCCAAGCTCGGCACCGTGACCCCGAACGTGGCGCAGGCCGTGACCGACGCCAAGGCAGGTCAGGTCGAGTTCCGCGTCGAAAAGCAGGGCATCATCCACTCCGGCATCGGCAAGCTCAGCTTCTCGGATGACGCGCTGAAGGCGAACTTCAAGGCGCTGACCGAAGCGGTTGTGAAGTCCAAGCCCTCGGGTGCCAAGGGCAAATATGTCCGCAAGGTCACCATGACCTCGTCGATGGGCCCGGGCCTCAAGGTCGACCTGTCGGAAGTCGAAGGCGCGTAATTGGCTGCGCCTCAGGCGCCGGCGGGGCCCTGCGGCCCCTTGGCTACCGCGCCATTGGGCGCGGCGGCCAGTCGGCCTTGCGAGCCCTTTGGGCTCGAGGGTTGATGATCCGGTCCTGACGCGGCTTTCCTACTGCCTGGGGATATGACAAAGGGGTCGGGCACCGCAGGGTGATCCGGCCCTTTTGTTGTCTGCCTGACGCCTTCAGACCCTTGATTTTGAACGCTGTATCGCCACCTTGATACCAAGGTCGGGCATCCCCCCTCTTCCCCCGCGCGCCCTTGCTCAAAGAAGGACAGCCGATGCCCATTACCCCCGACGAGGGATCGTTTTTCGCACCGAAGTGGTTCGTGATCGGTTTTGCGCTCGTCGCCTTGGCGCTGATCATCCAGTATGATCTGCGGCTCGGCCTTGCCGCCGGAGCGGTGCTGGGCGTGGTCGCGGCGCCGTGGCTCTATCTCACCCTGCGGTTCAGCCTGGTGGGCGCGGACCGCCCGACAGAGCGGCGGGCGATGCTCGATCGCTTCCGCCAGCAGTTCAGCAACCGCCGCAAGGCTGCCGCCGACAACGGCAATGGCAAAGACAGATACCGGGGCTCAGGCGCGTAAGCCTGCCCGGATCCGCGTCAGCGCGCCCGATCGCTCGGCCAGCGTCCTGGCTCTTGCCACGCTCGCATCAAATGCCCCGCGCGCGCCCAGCAGCGCCCGGTTGGCGAGCGTCGGGCGGAGCAGCACGAAGCTTGAACATTGCGCGCTGCCGGTTCCGAACATCGCCTTGTGCGCGCCTTCACCCTCGGTGAAGTCGAACCAGCGATAGCGCTGTTCTGCGAAAAGCCGCTCCAGCGCTTCCATCTGGAGCACCGTGCCCGGCGAAAGGCGCGCGTGATCGGGATCATAGCCGAGGTGGGCATAGACGAGGGTCGTTCCCACCACCGGTAGTGACAGATAGGCGATCGCCTTGCCCCCGGCCCAGAGCAGGAAGCCGCGCATCCGGTCATCCTCGGCCGCCGCCAGCATCGCGCGGCGGGCTTCGGGACCGTCCGGCAGGCCGGCATCAAGCAAGCGCGCCTGATAGGTGCGTGCTGACAGCGGCAAGGCGGCAGCGAGGAAGGCCTCGATCTCTTGCGGGGTGCGGTGTTCGGTGACGGTGGTGCCGCCGCAGTGCTCGGCGAGCTTCTTCGCCTTGCGCCGCAAGGTCGCGCGGGTCTTGCCCGAGAACCGCGCGAGATAGGCTTCGAAGCTCTGTCCCATGTCGATGTAGTGGCGCCGGTAATCCTGCCGCCCGCCCGCAACGAAACCGGGAAAGCGCGCCGCGATTTCGCCATGCTGCGCTCTCGGGGCGGAGAGCACGCGCAACCCGTCAGGGCCGGGGGCGGGCGAGGCTGGCAGGGTGCCTGCCAGCACCTCCTCCAGGCTGAAGCTCCAGGTCGCAAGCTGGCGCGGCACGCTCAGCAATCGGCGCGAGCCGAGAGTGAAGTCAATTGCGGCGGTGGCCATGCGCGCGATGCCCTAGCGCGCGCCGTAAAGCATATTGGAGACGAATTGCTCGGCCAGCCGCTGGCCGGTCCGCACCGCGCTTGCGGGAAGCGGCTGGCTCAGGCGCGCGGGGCAGCTGGGCGGCGGCGGGTTGTCCGCATAGGTGCCGGTTGCGATCCCGCGCATGGTCGCCAGCCCTTTCACCAGTCCGGTAAAGCGGCGGCGCACGATCTTGTTCACCGCCAGCTTGCGGCGGTTGATCAGCTCGAAGGAATGGCTGACCAGCGTGAAGCTCTCGCGCCCGTTGTCGCGGGCGTGAGTGATCGCGGCGAGCATTTCGGCGAGCGTCAAGGCGGTGATCTGCGCGTGTCGCTGCCCCCCGCCCAAGGTGCCGATGGTGCCCGCGGGCACTTCAATAATCCCATGGTGCAGCACGGGATCGCGATCATCGGCGCCAAGGCTGATCTGGCAGGCGCCGCCCACCAGCGCCGGACAGTGGCTCGAATCATAGGTGATGCCGAGCGTGGACAGTGCGCGGAGTGTGTCGTCGTTGGCGCCGTAATTGCCCGCCCGGAACGCCGCCGGAGCCGGCGCGCCCGCCGCCATCAGCGTCTTGCGGGCGTAGGCGAGGATCGCGCATTGCTCCTCGAACGGGAAGTCGGCGATGTTGATTCCGGTGCGCTTCGAGCCGAGCGGATTGGCACTGCCCGCCAGCGCGAGCCATTCGGTGTGGCAGTGCAATTGCACATCCTGTCCGGCCGCGAGGATCGGGCCGACAATATCCTCGATCGCCGCCACGCCCCACACCAGCGCCGGCATGGGATCGACGAAGAACACCGCCTTCTGGCCATGCGCTTGCAGCAGTTCGAGCTTGTGGGTGATGCCCGCCGGACCTTCCGGCGTGACGCAGGCGATCGAGCGGGCGTAGTTCATCGCCCGGTCCTCCGCGCGCGGCCCGGTATACAGCCCCGAGGAATACTCGGTGTCGATCGTGATGAACACGCGGGCCATGGTGCCGTCGGCCATAAGCGCAAAGGGTTAAGGCGGCGTGATTATGTATCCTCGCGCCGGTGAGCCGTCAGATGCCGCCGGGTGAGACATTGTGGCCAGCGGCAGCGAGGCCATCGGTCAGGCTGTCGCAGCAGGCCTTGAGATCATCGGCGCTGATTGAACGGACCACGAAATTCGCGCCCACCCGGCCTTCGCGGAAGAACGGATAGGAGCCGATCTGGCAGGTCTCATGCGTGCCCTCGACCTGCCGCAGCAGTTCGGCGACCTCGCTTTCGGCAACCCAGCAGCCGAGCGTTTCGGATAGCAGCAGCGCGCCGCCTTCAAGCTGGCCAGTCAGCGCATCGAGCATCCCGGCGGTGATGTGCGGCACGCCCGCCATCAGGAACAGGTTGCCGCGCCGGATGCCAGGCGCGCCCGACATGCGGTTGGGGATCAGCTCGGAACCTTCGGGCACACGCGCCATGCGCAGCCGGCCCTCGTTGAGGCCGCCGCGGGTCTCGTAATAGCGTTCGAGCAAAGCGCGGGCCTCGGGGTGGATCACCACCGGAACCCCCAGCGCAGTGGCCACCGCGTCGACGGTGATGTCGTCATGCGTGGGGCCGATCCCGCCCGTGGTGAAAAGGTAGTCATAGGCGGCGCCGAGCGCATTCACCGCCTCGACAATGCGGGCCTCGACATCGGGCACCACGCGCACTTCGGCAAGGCGGATGCCTTGCACCTGCAGCCACGTGGCCACCTGCGCGATGTTCTTGTCCTGGGTGCGGCCGGAGAGGATTTCATCGCCGATGACAATAAGCCCGGCGGTCCAGATCTTTTCGGGAGAGGTCATGGGGAAAGGTTAGGGCTTTCGGCAAATCGCCTCAAGCATCCATGGTGTACTTATCGAATATATATCTATCGGACGCGTCGCGGCCGCAAGCGCGACTGCCCGCCCGCAGCGATGCGACCTTCAGGTCGCGTGAGCGAGGAAATCGCAGCCCGGAGGGGCTGCGCAAATCATTCCGCCGCTTCGAGCTGCTCCTCGGCCCCGCGCGCATTGGCCCCGGCCTTGGTGAAGGTCAGGATCCCGTCGATCAGCGGATCGTCCTTCATGCGCTTGCGATCGACCAGATATTCCTGGTTGAGCCGCCACGGATAGGACACCGAATTGCGCGGCATGATGTGCTTGCCGCGCTGGATGTAGCCGCTCGAGAAATCGAACACGTCATCCTCGGTGATGGCGGCCTCGCCCGCGGGGGTTAGCACCGGGGTTGTAATGGTAGCGCCGGTGGCCCGCATGTGTTCGAGCACGCGGCAGACGTAATCGGAATTGATGTCGGCGCGCAGAGTCCAGCTGGCATTGAGATAGCCGAACACCACCGCCAGGTTGGGCAGGTTCGAGAACATGCAGCCCTTGTAGTAGAACCGCTGCTCGAACTGGACCGGCGCGCCACCGACCCGCACATCGATCTTGCCTGCCACCGCCAGCTTGAGGCCGGTCGCGGTCACCACGATATCGGCCGGCAGGAACTGGCCGTCGGCAAGCCGTACGCCGCCCTTTTCGAACTTGGCGATATGGCCGGTGACGATGCTCGCCTTGTTCGCCTTCATCGCGGTGAATAGGTCCTGATCGGGCACCAGGCATAGGCGCTGTTCCCACGGATTATAGGGCGGGGTGAAGCTCGCCTTGTCGTAATCCTTGCCGAGCGCTTCCTCGATCTTCTTGTAGAGCGCGTCTTTCACCTTCTGCGGATTGTCGCGCGCCAATTTGAACGAGAAGTCCTGCATCTTGATGTTCTTGAACCGGGTGAGCTGGTAGGCGAGCTTTTCGGGCAGTACCTTGCGCAGGAAATTGGCAATCGCGTCCTTGGCCGGGCGCGAGAACATCCAGGTCGGCGTGCGCTGCAGCATGGTGACGTGCGCGGCCTCTTTGGCCATCGACGGCACGATCGTAACAGCGGTCGCGCCCGATCCGATCACCACGACATTCTTGCCGGCGTAGTCGAGCTTCTCGGGCCAGAATTGCGGGTGGAGCACCTGACCTTCGAATTCGCCGAAATCGAAGCCGGGATCATAGGGCTCGTCGTAATCGTAATAGCCCGCGCCGAGATAGAGGAAGTTCGCGGTCATGCGGGTGCGCGTGCCGTCGGCCAGCTCCATCTCGACATGCCAGCGCGCTTCATCGTGGCGGAAATCGGCGCTGATGACCTTGTGGCCGAAGCGGATGTGCTGGCGGATGCCGCGTTCATCGACGATCCGGTCGAGGTAATCGAGGATCGCAGGCGCGTCTGCGATGCTCTTTTCATGCCGCCACGGCTCGAAATCGAAGCCCAGCGTGTGCATGTCGCTGTCCGAGCGGATGCCGGGATAGCGGAACAGATCCCACGTCCCGCCAAGATTGTCGCGCCGCTCGACGATGGCATAGGTGTGTTGCGGGGCCTTCAATTCCATGTGCGCGGCCATGCCGATGCCGGAAATTCCGGCACCGACGATCAGCACGTCGAAATCTGGCGGTGTGGCAAGCATGGGGTCTCTCTCCCTTGTTGACACTGTTGTAATCACATGGCCGCAGCAAAAGCGAGTCTTGAATGGCAATCTGCAACCGAGTTTGGCCAAACCGCACGCAGGGGTGACGCAGCGGGTGCGAGTGGCTAGATGCGCGCACCATGAGAGTGATGCTGCGCTTTTCCGCCTGCCTTTCCGTGATGTCTTTGTCCGCGCCGCTTGCCGCTCAGGACGAGGAGATTGCGGCGGAGGACGCCGAGCCGGCACCCGAGATCGTCGTCACCGGCCTCGGCCTCGAACCGGCGCTGTCGAGCGGGATCTACGCCACCACCACGCTGGAGCGCGAGGCCATCATGGCGGCGCCATCGGGCCGGATCGAGGATGTGCTGCGCGGGGTTGCGGGGTTCCAGCAGTTCCGTCGCTCCGACAGCCGCTCCTCCAATCCGAGCGCGCAAGGGGTGACGCTGCGCGCGCTCGGCGGCAATGCAACCAGCCGCGCGCTGGTGCTCTTGGACGGGGTGCCGCTGGCTGACCCCTTCTTCGGCTATATCCCGCTGTCGGCGATTGCCCCCGAAACGCTCGGCCAGATCCGCGTGACCCGCGGCGGCGGCTCGGGCCCGTTTGGCGCTGGCGCGCTGGCCGGCACGATCGAGCTCGACAGCGCCGATCCTTCGGCCAGCTGGCCGTTCCTCGGCAGCGCCGCTATCAACTCGCGCGCCGAGACCGAGGCGAGCGGGGTGCTCACCCAGCGATTGGGACGCGGCTTTGCGGTCGCCAGCGGGCGTTGGGATCGCGGGCAGGGCTTCTTCACCACGCCCGAGGCGCAACGCGTCCCTGGCAGTGCGCGCGCGGCATTCGATAGCTGGAGCGCGGGGGTGCGCGCGGTCGCGCCGCTAGCAGACGAAGTGGAAGTGCAGGCCCGCATCGGCGCCTTCCGCGATGCCCGCACGCTCAGGTTCGAAGGCGCGGATTCTACCAGCGAAGGCGAGGATGCCTCGATCCGCATCGTCGGGCGGGGCGCATGGCAGTTCGATGCGATGGCCTATGTCCAGACGCGCGATTTTTCCAATATCGTGATCAGTTCCACCCGCTTCACCCCGACACTTGACCAGCGCCGCACGCCATCGACCGGAATCGGCGGCAAGTTCGAGCTGCGCCCGCCCTTGGCCGAGGGGCATGACCTGCGCATCGGTGCTGATTACCGCCGCGCCGACGGAGAGTTGCAGGAAGAGGCGATCAACGCGGTCAGCGGCGCGATCACCGAGCGCCGGCGGGCGGGCGGCGCGACCGCCAGTCTCGGACTGTTCATCGAGGATGATTGGCAGATCGGCCCGCTCGTTATCAACGGCGGCCTGCGCGCCGACCGCACCAGCATCACCGCCGGATTCTACCGCGCGGTCAACGCCGCCGGTGTGCCGGTCAGCCAAGTCATCGCACCCGACCGCAGCGACTGGGCGGTGAACTGGCGCGCGGGCGCGCTGTTCTACGCCACGAGGCGGCTGGAGCTGCGCGCGGCCGCCTATACCGGGCTGCGCCTGCCGACCCTCAACGAGCTCTACCGCCCCTTCGTGGTCTTCCCGGTGGTGACCGAGGCCAATGCCGCGCTGGAGAACGAACGGCTCGAAGGCTTCGAGGTCGGGTTCGACTGGCAGCCTGTGAACGCGCTGGTGCTGTCGGTCACGGCGTTCGACAACACAGTCGAGAATGCCATCGCCAATGTCACCATCGGCCCCAACCAGCGCCAGCGCCAGAACCTGCCGGCGATCGACGCGCGCGGGATCGAAGCGAGTCTTGCGGCCAAGCTGGGTGCGGTCAGCCTCGAAAGCGCGCTGGTCTGGACCGATGCCGAAGTGCGCGGCGAGGGTTCATCGTCAGACCTTGACGGCAACCGGCCTGCGCAGACCCCCGAATTCGCCGCGACGCTGACGCTCGGCTGGCGTCCGGCCGAGGGCTGGCAAGTGGCAGGAACCCTGCGCCACACATCGGCGCAGTTCGAGGATGACCGTGAGGTTGATTCGCTCGCGCCTGCCACCACGCTCGACGCATTTCTGGCCGCGCCGCTTACGGGCAAGCTGTCGCTGATGGTGCGGGCTGAGAATCTGACGGACGAAGACATCATCACCCGCAACCAGGGCGGATCGATCGATCTCGGCGTCCCGCGCACGATATGGCTGGGGTTACGCTACGGCTTCTGATCCTCTGCCATTTTGGGAACATTGTTGCGTCTGCGCACAGTTGCATCGCATACATGCTGCACTGCAATACATTATGTTGCAAATTTGCTACGCCTGATCAGAACTTTTCCTATGACTCTTGATAGGACGCGCGACCCTGATACGTTTCAAATCGCAATACCTAGATCGGCGCGAAGCCGGCTGGATTTTGGAGAGAGGGATAACATGACTCGCAAGTTCGCAGCTTTTGCCTGCGGCCTCATGGCCTGCAGCGCGCTTACCGCCCCCGCCTATGCCCAGGATGCCGAGAGCGATGCTCCGGTCGCACGGGAAGACGGTGTCATAATCGTGACCGCCACCCGCCGCGCGCAGGACGTGCAGGACATTCCGCTGGCGGTGACCGCGATCTCGCCGCAGCAGCTGGAAGCCCAGCGCGTGGTCAACATCCAGCAGATCTCGGCGCTCGCGCCCAGCTTCACCGCCAGCCAGGCGCAGCTCGCCTCGGGCTCCGTGGTGCTGCGCGTGCGCGGTATCGGCACCACTTCGAACAACATCGGCTTTGAAAGCGCAGTCGGCATCTTCATCGATGGCGCCTACCAGTCGCGCCCGGGTGTGGCGCTCTCCGAATTCGTCGATGTCGAGCGGGTTGAAGTGCTGCGCGGCCCGCAGGGCACGCTGTTCGGCCGCAATACCTCGGCCGGCGCGCTCAACATCACCAATGTCCGCCCCGATGTCACCGAATTCGGCGGCTTTGTGAACGCCGAATACGGCAATTTCGACGAGATCAGCGTGCAGGGCGCGGTCAACGTGCCGATCGTGCAGGATACCCTCGCACTGCGCGTCACCGGCGCCTATCGCCAGCGCGACGGTTTCCTCGATGTTGTCAACCGGACCGGCACCAAGATCGGCGAAACCAATGATGTCGATCAGTGGCTGGTGCGCGGCCAGATTGGCTGGGACACCGATAGCGGTTTGCGCGGCCGCATCATCGCCGACTATTCGAAGAGCAAGTCGAGCTGCTGCGGTGCGATCGAGCTCTACCAGTCGCCGCTGGTGACAGCCGGGGCCTATGCCGCGGTCGGCCTGGGAGCCAATGGTGGCAACGGCCAGCCTTCGGTAGGGACCAATCCTTTCGGTCAGGCCGATTTCGAGCGCGCGATGGATAACCGCACGGTTTCGGCCAACTTCGCACCGCGCGCGGATGTCGACAACTACGGGGTGACCGGCGAACTCGAATTCCCACTCTCCGACAATGCCGACCTCATTTTCATCGGTTCGTGGCGCAAGTACGAGAGCTTTGAGAACTACGATTCCGATTTCACCGGCCTCGACATCTTCAACGTCGATGGGCTGGACCTCGAGCTGGAAACCTGGACCGCCGAACTGCGGCTGCAGGGCGAAGGCATGGGTGGCAGGCTCAACTACATGTTCGGCGGCTTCTACTCGGATGAAACCATCGACCAGTCGGTGGCTTTCGCGCTTGGCGCCGACTATGGCGAAAACGTCGGCGCGCTGCTGTTTCCGGCAACCGGCGGCGCGCTGGGCGCCAACCCGCTGACGCTGTTCACCGGCCGCGATCCGGCGGGCACGCGCACCACCAACCGCTTCCAGCAGGATGCGAAGAGCTACGCGATCTTCACCCACAACAGCTTCGAGATCACCGATGGTCTCGAACTGACGCTGGGTGCGCGCTATTCGTGGGAAGAGAAGTCGGGCGGGTTCTCCCAGACGGCCACCAACAACACGATCTGTCCGGCTACGCTTACGGCGGTTGGTGCAGGCGGCGTGGCTCCCGTCGTGCCCGCACCGCTGCGGCCGTCCTTCATCGGCCTGGGCTGCTTCGGCTTCACCGCTCCGGCCGATCTGCCGCAATCGGCGGCTCTGCCGCTGGTGCGCACGTTCCAGTCGGACTTCGACGACGAGGAGCTGATCTACACCGTCAAGCTCGGCTACGCGATAAGCCCGGCGGTGAACACCTATGCCAGCTTCACCCACGGCTACAAGGCGGGCGGTATCAACCTCGATACCACCGCGGCCGTCGCTGGTGCAGATCCGCGCTTCCTTTCGGAAGAGGTCGATGCCTACGAAATCGGCCTCAAGGCGAAGATTCTCGATGATGCGGTGACGCTCAACATCGCTGCATTCTACGAGGAGTTCACCAACTTCCAGGTGCTCGAATTCACCGGCACGGCCTTCACCACCTTCAACGTCCCCGTCGCGGAAACGCAGGGTGTTGAAATCGAAGGCCTGATCCGTCCGAACGACGAGCTGACCTTCAACATCGGCGCGACCATCCTCGAAGCCAGCTACCCCGAGGATTGCGACGTCGGCCAGGAGAACGTCGTTACGGTTGTCTCGCTGTGCGGCAATGACCTGACCAACGCCCCGCAATTCGTCGGGCTGCTCGGCGGGATGTGGGAAAAGCCGATCAACGATTCGATGGAGTTCTTCGTCTCGGGCCAGGTCCGGATGGAGAGCGACCAGCGCACCTCGACCCAGGCAATCGTCCCGCCGACCGTCCCGGCCGGATCGACTCCGGCGGCGATCCAGGCCGCGGTTGACGCCGCGCCGCTGATCATCGCTGACGTGCAGGACGGCAAGGCCTTCGTGAATATGCGGGCAGGCCTGCGCTTTGGCGACGGCGCCTACTCGCTCGAAGGCTGGGTCAATAACCTCACCGACGAAGTGGTGCGCGGGGTGACCTTCAACACCACGCTGCGCGGTTCGGGTGCGGCCAACTCGCGTTCGGCCTTCACCCTGCCGCCGCGCCAATACGGCGTGACGCTGCGCGCCAAGTTCTAAGATCTAGAGGCTTTGGCCAAAAAGAACGGGGCGGCTCGAACTATCGAGCCGCCCCATTTTCTTTTCGATCTTGGCAACAGAACGGTCGCGTAGCGACCGCAAGGCCAAGCGCCCGCCCCGCATGTGCTCAAGCCCGCAGGGCTTGAAATAGCACCGAGGACGCAGCTGCGGAGGCGGCTGCGCTCACATAGAACGCGCAATCACCATCTTCATCACCTCGTTCGAGCCACCGAAGATGCGCGTGATGCGGCTGTCGCGATACATGCGCGCGATCGGATAGTCGTTGATGAAGCCGGCCCCGCCGTGGAACTGCAGGCACTTGTCGACGACTTCGCCCTGCAACTCGGTGACCCAGTACTTGGCCATGCAGGCCGTGGCGACGTCGAGTTCGCCCTTGAGGTGGCGGGCGATGCAGTCGTTGACGAAAATGCGCGCTGCAGTGCTGCGTGCCTTGAGATCGGCCATCACGAACTGGGTATTCTGGAAATCCCAGATCGTCTGGCCGAACGCCTTGCGGCTCTTGACGTAATCCATCGTCGTCTCGAGCGCTTTCTCGATCCCGTTGATCGCGCCCACGGCGATGATCAGCCGTTCCTGCGGCAGCTCGCCCATCAGCTGGTAGAAGCCCTTGCCTTCGACCCCGCCCAGCACGTTCTCGGCCGGGACGAAAACATCATCGAAGAACAGCTCAGAGGTGTCGGCCGCGTCGAGCCCGATCTTGTCGAGCTTCTTGCCGCGCTGGAAGCCTTCGGCACCTTCGGTTTCGAGCAGCATCAGCGAGATGCCCTTGGCCCGCTCGTTGGGGTCCGTCTTGGCGACGACGATGATGAAGTCGGCGATCTGGCCGCTGGAGATATAGGTCTTGGCCCCGCTGATGCGATAGCCGTTGCCGTCCTTAACGGCCGTCGTCGTGATCGATTGCAAGTCCGAGCCGACGCCGGGCTCGGTCATGGCAATGGCGCTGACGAGATCGCCTGACACCAGACGGGGCAGATATTTCTGCTTCTGCTCCTCGGTGCCGTGACGCACCAGGTAGGGCAGGATCACGGTGTTGTGGAGCGAGGCGGCAAAGCCGTCGACCCCGTGCTTGGACTGCTGGTCGATGACGACGAGGTCATGCCGGAAGTCGCCGCCGTGGCCACCATATTCGGCCGGCACCGACACGCCGAGCAGGCCTGCGGCCCCGGCCTCGCGCCAGAACTCGCGTTCAACCTGACCGTCCTCGCGCCACTTCTCGACCCGCTTTTGCGGCGCGTGCTGGACGTAGAACTTGCCGACCGCGTCAGCGAAAATGGCGATTTCTTCTTCTTCCATGAAGGCCGGCTGCGGCACATCGATGACGGGCATTTCTCTCTCCTCGTGATCCCAAGGCGGCGGCGCGCGTTGATGGCGCGCCGCACCCTACTTATTACTTGCCCGTCCAGTTGGGCTTGCGCTTCTCGGCAAAGGCCGCCGCGCCTTCACGCGCGTCGTGGCTGACGAACACCGGGCCGATCAGCTTGCCCTGATTGGCGTAGCGGTCTTCCATCGCCCAGCCGCGCGATTCCTTGATGATTTGCTTTGACACGCGAACCGCCAGCGGGCCGTTGGCGATGATCGTGCGTGCCAGTGCCTTGGCTCCTTCGACCGCAGCGGTCAGCGGATCGCCAGGCACGATGCGGTTGATAAGGCCCAGCTCATAAGCGCGCTTGGCATCGATGAAATCGCCGGTCAGGGCCAGCTCCATCGCGATGCGCTGCGGAATCTGGTCAGGCAGCATCATCACTCCCCCAGCGGCCGCGACAAGGCCGCGCTTCACTTCGGGTATGCCGAACTTTGCGTCCTCGTGCGCAACGATCAGATCGCAGGCGATCATCAGCTCCATGCCGCCTGCAAGCGCATAGCCGCCCACTGCGGCGATCAGCGGCTTCTTGGGCGGAGCCTGCACCAAACCGCCAAACCCGCGGCCCTCAACGCTGGGAGATTCGCCGCGCAGGAAGCCCTTCAAATCCATCCCTGAACAGAACGTCCCGCCCGCGCCGGTGATGATGCCGACGCGCAGATCGTCCTCGGCATCCAGACGGTCCATCGCCGCGGCAATGCCCTCGGCCGCAGCCTTGGTCATGGCGTTCTTGGCTTCGGGGCGGTTGATGGTGACGATGAGGACGCCGTCCTCGACGTCAGTCAGCACTTCTTGCGTGGCGGTGTCGCTCACAGGCGGTCTCCCTCTCTCTGGCCTATCGAAAATGTGATTGCGATGTGAAACGCAATTCTTGTGCGTCTGGTGCAGTGGGTTTACGGACGCGTCAACCGCAATTTCGCTAGAAATGGAGAAGGACCATCATGGCCGAAGCTTACATCATCGACGCAGTGCGCACCCCGCGCGGGATCGGCAAGCAGGGCAAGGGCGCGCTGGCCGCCGAGCACCCGCAGCACCTCGCCGCGACGGTGCTGAAAGCGATCAAGGAGCGCAACCACCTCGACACGGCAACGGTCGATGATGTGATCTGGTCGGTGTCGACGCAGGACGGGATGCAGGCGGGCGACATGGGGCGGATGGCGGCGCTCGATGCGGGTTTCGACATCACCTCGTCGGGCACCACACTTGACCGCTTCTGCGGCGGCGGGATCACCAGCGTCGCGCTGGCCTCCGCGCAGGTGATGAGCGGCATGGAAGATTGCATCATCGCCGGCGGAACCGAGATGATGAGCCTCACCGCCGCCATGTCGCAGGAGAAGATGCGCGCCGGGATCAAGCCGCCGATGATGGGAAGCTATAACGAGCGCCTGCAAAAGGTGCATCCGCAGTCGCACCAGGGCATTTGCGGCGATGCGATCGCCAGCATGGAAGGCTTCACCCGCGCCGATCTCGACGAAGTCGGCTACCGTTCGCAGCAGCGCGCGGCCGAGGCGATGGCAGCGGGCCGTTTCGCCAATTCGGTGGTGCCGGTGGTGGCGGACGACGGCACCGTGCTGCTCGATCATGACGAATATCCGCGTCCGCAGACGACGATGGAAGACCTCGCCAAGCTCGAACCGGCCTTCCCCAAGATCGCCGATGTGCCGCTGGACGCCAATGGGACCACCTTCCGCAAGCTGATCAACCAGAAATATCCCGATCTCGACATCCAGCACTTCCACCATGCGGGCAATTCGTCGGGCGTGGTTGACGGCGCGGCCGCAGTGCTGATCACCTCCAAGGCCTATGCCGAGAAGCACGGCCTGAAGCCCCGCGCGCGCATCGTCGCCACCGCCAACATGGGCGATGATCCGACGCTGATGCTCAACGCGCCGGTGCCTGCGGCGAAGAAGGTGCTGGCCAAGGCCGGGCTGACCACCGACGACATCGACCTGTTCGAAATCAACGAAGCCTTCGCCGTGGTCGCCGCCAAGTTCGTGCGCGATCTCGAGCTTGATTGGGACAAGGTCAATGTGAACGGCGGCTCGATCGCGCTCGGCCACCCGATTGGCGCGACCGGCTCGATCCTGATCGGCACCGTGGTCGACGAGTTGGAACGGCGCGGCGGGCGCTATGGCCTCGTCACCATGTGCGCGGCGGGCGGCATGGCGCCGGCGATCATTGTCGAGCGGGTTGACGGCTTTGTCGACTGAGGTTCCCGATAACACCCCGGTGATCATCGGGGTGGGCCAATATTCGGAGAGGGTGGGCGAGCCCGGCTATGCCGCCCTCTCCTATATGGACTTGGGCGGTAAGGCGCTGGCGGCGGCGATTGCGGATTCGGGCGCGAGCGGATCGGTGGCTGGCGCCATCGACACCCTCGCCGCGATCCGCGCTTTCGAGATGTCGCGGCCGGATCGCACCCCGCCCTTCGGCGCAGCGAGCAATGTGCCGCGCGCGATCGCCAAGCGGGTCGGCGCCAATCCCTCGCGCGCAATCCTCACCACCACCGGCGGGCAGACCAACCAGCAGTTGGTCGGCGAATTCGCTTCGGCCATCGCGGCGGGGGAAAGCCAATGCGCGGTGATTGTCGGTTCCGAGGCGATCTCGACCGTGCTGGCGCTGTCGGCCAAGGACGAAAAGCCCGACTGGTCCGAGGAGATTCCCGGCGACTTCGAGGATCAGGGCTTTGGGGTCGAGGAACTGCTTGAACCGGTGCTGTTCGCGCACGGAGCGAGCGGGGCGATCCCGCTCTATGCGCTGGCCGAGAATGCGCGGCGCGCGAAGCTGGGCTTGAGTCTGGAGGATTACCGCCTCGAAATCGGCAAGCTGTTTGCGCCCTTCACCAAGGTGGCGGCGGCCAACCCGCATTCCGCCGCACCGGTGGAGCGGACGGCAGAGGAACTCGCCACCGTCACCGACCGCAACCGCATCGTCGCCGAGCCCTATCCGCGCATGACTGTTGCGCGCGATCAGGTGAACCAGGCAGCTGCGATCATCGTGGCGAGCGCGGGTCTTGCACGCGCGCTGGGTGTGCCCGAGGACAAGTGGGTGCATATCCACGCTGTCACCGCAGCGACCGAACTCAAGCTGTCGCAGCGGCCCGACCTGTCGGCCAATCCGGCCAGCCTCGCATCCGTCGATGCGGCGCTGGCGCGGGCAGGCAAGGCGATGGCCGACATGCGCTATATCGACTTCTATTCGTGCTTTGCCATCCCGGTGTTCAACCAGTGCGACCACTTTGGTCTGAGCAGTCATGATCCGCGCGGGCTGACGCTGACGGGCGGGTTGCCGTTCTTTGGCGGGGCGGGGAACAACTACTCGGCCCACGCCATAGCGGAAGCCGTGCAGCGGGTGCGCGGTGACCGCGGCAGCTTCGCGCTGGTGGGCGCCAATGGCGGCTGGATGAGCAAATACGCGACCGGCATCTACTCGACCGAGTCCGCCGATTGGAGCGCTAACGACCGCTTCGCCAAGCTGCCCAAGGCCACCGACAAGGTGCCGCTGGCGAAGGAACCGGTGACTGCGGCGACGGTCGAAACCTACACCATCAACCGCGGCCCCAAGGGCGCCGACGCGATCTTCATCGGCCGCAGTGACGCGGGCGAGCGGGTGGTGGGCAATGCCGATCTGTCGGACCTCGCCACCGCCGAGGCCTTCGAAAGCGGCGAGCCTTTCGGCATGCGCCTCGCCCTGATACAGGACGAGCGTGGGCGGACTGTGGGGCGGCTGGTCTGATCACAACCCGTTCGTGCTGAGCTTGTCGAAGCATCGTCCTACTATTTCGAGGTTGGCACCACGATCAAAGTGCGGGGCGGCCCTTCGACAAGCTCAGGGGGAACGGGGTTATTCCCTTCGTCGCCCACCCAGAAAATCGATCGCGTCGAAGCCTTCGGGCGCGGGCACTTCCACGATGGGATCGTCGCGATCATCGAACTCCGTCCGCAAGGCCCTGCTCATGATCGCGTGCATATGATAGGTGCAGGTGATGTAGGTGAGTTCGAGGATTTCCTCATCGGAGAACTGCGCCTTCACCTCCGCGAACAGCGCATCCGGCACGCGCCCGCCGTGGCACACCAGCCGGTCGGCATAGGCGAGGACGAGGCGCTCTTTCGCATCAAACACCTCCGCCGTCTGCCACACCGGCAGGGCTTCGATCTTGGCCTCGCTCACCCCGAGACCGCGCAGGCTCTTGCAATGCTGCGAGAACACGAACTGGCTGTAGGTTGCCCACCCCGCCCAGGTCTGTCCCAGCTCGCGCAGCACCGGATCGAGCTTGCGCGCCGGCGTGCGGTAATAGGCAAAGCCCTGCGCGGCGTGGCGCAGGGTGTCGGGGGAATTGGCAAAGACGCTCCACCAGTCGCCGCGTGTGCCGGTGGCGGTGCCGGGCTCGCTCACCGGATCGCGTTCCCCGAACAGCTGCCGGTAGAGCGGCAGGGCGACCTTCTCGTCCGCCTCTGCCAGCGGGACTTCGCGCAGGCGCGGCATCAGGCCTCCTCCGCCATGGTGGCTGGCGCGTGGCGCACATCCTCAGGCCCGAAGCTCCGGGTGGTCGCGGCGAATTCCAGCATGATGCCGTTGGGATCGGTGAAATAGACCGAGCGCACGAACACCCCTTCATGCGTCTCGCGCGCGTACCCTGAGGAGCTGTCGTCGTGGTTGAACACCATGTGAGTGTGCGGGACTCTGGCCGCCTCAAGCCGCTCCAGCGCCGCGTCGAGCTCGGTCTCCTCCATGTCGAAGGCGAGGTGGTTCATCGAGCCGACCGCCGTCTTGGCGTCGAAGGGGAATTTCCTGACCGAGGCGATCCCCGGCGCCGCAGGGGGCGCGTCCTTCCACCAGAAAAAAGCCACCGCATTGCCCCCGCCGGTATTGAAGAAGAAGTGCTGTCCGCCGTCGGGCAGCTCCACCGTCTTGAACAGCGGCATGTTCAGCACCTCGGTGTAGAACCGGGTGGTCTCGGCCATGTCGCGGCACACCAGCGCAATGTGGTTGATGCCCTTCGTCCTGATCCCCGTATCGCCTGCCATTGCCGCTCTCCTCTGGTGTGCGAGACTGCCCTGATCGCGCGGCGCTGGCAATTGCTTGCGCGAATCGGTGTTTTCGGATAGATGGTTTCAATTGAAACTATCTTGCGGCTGAGGGGATCACTGCCATGAAGGCGCCCACAAAAGACCTGTTCGATAACCCCGCCGGCCTCGACGGGTTCGAATTCGTCGAGTTCTGCGCGCCCGAGAGGGGCATGCTCGAGCCGGTGTTCGAGGCCATGGGCTTCACCCGCGTGGCGCAGCACCGCTCGAAGGATGTGCACCTGTGGCGGCAGGGCGGTATCAATCTCATCGCCAATTACGAACCGCGCAGCGCCGCGTGGTACTTCGCGCGCGAGCATGGCGCCTCGGCCTGCGGGATGGCGTTCCGGGTGCGCGATGCGGCCAAGGCCTATGCCCACCTCATCGCCCAAGGCGCAGAGCCCGTCGCCAATGATCCCGGCCCGATGGAACTGCGCATCCCCGCGATCCGCGGCATCGGCGGGGCGATCCTCTATCTGGTGGACCGTTATGCCGGTGCTCAGGGCGGCAAGAGCCTGACAATCTACGACATCGATTTCGAATACCTGCCCGGCGTCGATCCCTATCCCGAAGGCGCGGGCTTCCACACGATCGATCACCTCACCCACAACGTCTACACCGGACGGATGAAGTATTGGGCCGACTACTACGAGACCCTGTTCAACTTCCGCGAGATCCGCTTCTTCGACATCAAGGGCGAATATACCGGGCTGACCTCCAAGGCGCTGACCGCGCCCGATGGTAAGATCCGCATCCCGCTCAACGAAGAGGGCGAGGGCGGCAAGGGCCAGATCGAGGAGTTCCTGCGCGCCTTCAACGGCGAGGGCATCCAGCACATCGCGCTGATCTGCGATGATCTGCTGGCCTGCTGGGACCGGCTCCAGAAACTCGGCGTGCCCTTCATGACCGCGCCGCCTGCAACCTATTACGAGATGCTCGTCGAACGCCTGCCCGGCCACGGCGAGGATGTCGATGCGCTCCAGATGCGCGGCATCCTCTTGGACGGCACCACAGAGGGCGGCAGCCCGCGCCTCCTCCTGCAGATCTTCGCGCAGGCGCAGGTCGGCCCGGTGTTCTTCGAATTCATCCAGCGCAAGGGCGATGACGGCTTTGGCGAGGGCAATTTCAAGGCCCTGTTCGAGAGCATGGAGCGCGACCAGATCATCCGCGGCGTGCTCAATGTCGAGGAGCCGGCGGAATGACGCACCCTGTCCACCTCGGCGGAATCCACCACGCCGCCTATCGCTGCAAGGACGCCAAGGAGACGGTGGAATGGTATGCCCGTGTGCTCGGCATGACCTTCACCACCGCCTTTGCCGAGGATCATGTGCCCTCCACGGGCGAATATGATCCCTACATGCACATCTTCCTTGATGCGGGGAACGGCAACATCCTCGCCTTTTTCGAGCTGCCCAACCAGCCCGTAATGGGCAAGGATCCCAACACCCCGGCCTGGGTGCAGCACCTCGCGCTGAAGGTGCCGGACGAGGCCGCACTGCTCGCCGCCAAGGCGCATATCGAGGCGCAAGGCATCGACGTGCTCGGCCCCACGCATCACGGCATCTTCAAGTCGATCTACTTCTTCGATCCCAACGGCCACCGCGTCGAGCTCGCCGCCGATATAGGTACGGCCGAGCAATATGCCGAACTCGCCCGCGTCGCCCCGGTGATGCTGGAGGAATGGTCGCAGACGAAGAAAGCCCCGCGCCACGCCGACTGGCTCCACGCGATTGCGCGCGAAGGGCATGCGGCGAAGGGCGACTAGCCTAACGCCCGCCCCGCCGTTTGCGCTCTTGCTCGCGTTTGAGCTTGAGCAGCGCTTCAGCATCGACCACTTCGGCCCGCGCCTTCATCCAGCGGATGCTCGCACGGCTCCAAACCAGCGTCCACACAAGATAAAGCGCCACCGCGACCCAGGATTCCGGACGGCCTTTTAGGCTTTCGGCATAGATGGCAAATACCACTGTCGGTACCAAAAACACCACCATCCATGCCCCGAACTGCGTCCACCCGGCTTCCCCCCGTGGCGCGATGGTGAAATTCCACGGCCCCCGCCGATACATTACGAAGAGCTTATCCTGTTCACGCATCGCCTGCTCCTTCGCTGGCCGTTCCCGCAGGCCGCCCGCGCTTGGCCGCTTCGCTGCGCCCCACCTTGATCCCGCGCCGGCCCAACGCCTCGCGTAGCAGCACCTCGATCTCGGCATTCACACTGCGTAGCTCGGCATCCGCCAGCCGCTGGACCGCATCGTGAAGCGCCGGATCGAGGCGCAGGGGAAAGGCTTTCTTCGCACTCATCACATGATCGTCAGTAGAGCGACCCCGCATTCACCACCGGCTGGGTGTCGCGCTCGCCGCAGAGCACCACCATCAGGTTCGAGACCATTGCCGCCTTGCGCTCGTCATCGAGATTGACAACGCCCCTCTCGCTGAGCTGGGCGAGCGCCATTTCGACCATCGTCACCGCGCCTTCGACCAGCTTCTTGCGTGCCGAGATCACCGCTTCGGCCTGTTGGCGGCGCAGCATCGCGCCGGCGATCTCGGGCGCATAGGCGAGGTGCGTGAGGCCGCACTCATCGACTGTGATACCCGCGACCGACAACCGCTCGATCAGCGCCACGCGCAGTTCGACGCCGACTTCGTCGTGATTGCCGCGCAGGGTTATTTCGAGGTGCTCGATATCGTCATAGGGATAGCGCGAGCCGATGGCGCGCACCGCCGCCTCGATCTGGGCGTTGACGAATTCGCGGTAGTCATCGACGTCGAACAGCGCCTGCGCGGTGTCGGTGACACGCCAGACGACCTGCGCGCCCATCTCGATCGGATTGCCGCGTGCATCATTGACCTTGATCGTCTGCGAGATGACGTTGTTGGCGCGCACCGCGATCTTCTTGCGGCCCAGCCACGGCAGCACCCAGCGCAGTCCCTCGTTGCGGTCGGTGCCCTTGTAGGCGCCGAACAGCTGGATCGCCGCGGCCTCGTTGGGGTTGATCATGTAGAAGCCGGTGAGGATTAGCAGGCTGACAACGCCCGTGACGATCGCTCCGATCGCCATAGACCCGTCGGGATAGCTGGGCTTAACCACACCGGCGATGAACATCCACAAGGCACCGCCCATCAGCGCGAGGCTGACCAGCAACATCACATAGCCGCTCTGGGTGGTCGCCGGGACTTCCCGGCTGCGATTGAGGGCGGGGATATCAGCAGCGTTCATGACGAATCTCCGTAAGCCGACATAAAGATGATATCATCATTATATCAACCCGAAGACTCGTCAAGCGGTTTCGGAGGGCGAGCGGCCCTGCAGCAGCATCAGTGCCAGCCAGACCTTGCCGATCTGCTAGTGCAGCGGCATCGCCCGATCCTCTGACCGCGCCGACCCTATCACAGAGCGGCGCGGTCCCGCAAATTCACGCCTTTTTTTCGAGCAAGCCGCGGAGCTTGAAGGCCACGACGACGAGCAAGATTCCAAAAATCAGCGCATAGGCACCGAACCAATAGGTCAGCACCAGCACGCCGATCACCGGCTGCATGATCAGCAGAACCCCCCAGGCCACCGACAGGATGCCGCCGAGGATCAGCCACAGCCGGCCATGTTCGCGGTGGAGCTTGAACGCCGCGACGCTCATGGCGATACCCGAGAAGATGGCCCAGATGCTGATGATGATGACAAAGACCTGGACCGCGATGGACGGCATGAACAGCGCGACCGCCGCCGCGGCGATGTCGATGAGCCCCTCCAGCACGAACCAGATCCAGCGTTCGCCGGCCCGCGCCGCGCGCACCGCCGAAACGATGGCGAGAATGCCGTCCGCCACCGAATAGACGGCAAAGACGATCATGAGCAAACCCACGGTCGCCAGCGGCGCGGCGAAGGCGATGATGCCGGCGATGATGCCTAGAACGCCGCGCAGCAGCACCCAGCCCCAGTTGCGGGCGAGTGCCTGGCTCATGCTCCAGACAAGCGGATGATCGGCGGTCGCTGCGGTCATATAGATGTTCCCCTTTAGTGTTACATACGGCTTAACCCTTTCCGGGCGATCCGCCAACCGCCGCCTCAGCGCGGCTTGCGACAATTCCGGATCGCCTTGATCGGTCGCCATGCGCTCTGATGGAAAAGAAAAAGGGCCCCCGGTGTCGCCACCGGAGGCCCCTTTGCTAACGCGATCGCCAACCTCAATGATGCTTGGCGTAGCTCACATCGAAGCGGTCCGCGTTCATCACCTTGTTCCAGGCCGAGATGAAGTCGCACACGAACTTGCCCTCGTTCCCGGCTTCGGCATAGACCTCGGCCTGAGCGCGCAGGATCGAGTTCGAGCCGAACACGAGGTCAGCGCGGGTGGCGCGATACTTCTCCGCTCCGGTGGCGCGGTCGGTGCCGACATATTCCTCGTCGCCCGAGCCATCAACCGGGGTCCACTTGGTGCCCATGTCGAGCAGGTTGCGGAAGAAGTCCGGGGTGAGCGTGCCGACCGCGTCGGTGAACACGCCGTGCGCGGTGTTGCCGCTGTTGGCTCCGAGCACCCGCATCCCGCCGACCAGCACGGTCAGTTCGGGGATCGACAGGCCGAGCAGATGCGCCTTGTCGATCAGCATCTCTTCGGTCCGCACGCCCGCCTTGGTCTTGAGGTAGTTGCGGAAGCCATCGGCAAACGGCTCAAGCGGCTCGAAGCTTGCGGCATCGGTATGCGCGTCACTCGCATCGCCGCGCCCGCCGAGGAACGGCACGGCGACGTCATGCCCGGCATCGCGCGCCGCCTTCTCGACCGCCGCCGAACCGGCCAGCACGATCGCATCTGCCATCGACAGGCTGCCGCGGTGCGCGTCAATCACGCCCAGCACCTTGGCGAGTTCGGCCGGATCATTCGCCGCCCAGCCGCTTTGCGGGGCCAGCCGCACGCGCGCGCCATTGGCGCCGCCGCGGTGGTCCGAATTGCGGTAGGTCGAAGCCGAGGCCCAGGCGGCCTTGACCAGCT
>Ga0315899_10000657_pt1 | contig 41098 bp, 47 predicted proteins | sample LakEriMetagenome_2_FD_203518 | JGI IMG/M metagenome (GOLD analysis project Ga0315899, IMG submission 203518) | Freshwater fungal communities from buoy surface, Lake Erie, Ohio, United States - Buoy 4 MA112 | ecosystem: Environmental > Aquatic > Freshwater > Lake | place: USA: Lake Erie, Ohio...
TGATAAATGACTTGCGTGGCATGTAGCCACTCGCCTGCGCGACACTGACGGCGTTCATCGGCCAATCCTCATGATGGTAACTAGATGATCGTCTCTATTTTCTGCCACAATTCTAGATGATTGTCGCTAGTTGTCAATAGTTGAGATTTGTCTCTACTTTTGGTCATGGACGCTGGTCTTCCTGCCGATCGAACCTTCCGCGTCCCGCAGCAAGAGCGGGGGCAACGGCGCGTGGCGCAGATCCTCGACGCGGCAGCGGAGGTCATCCTCGCGCACGGGGTCGGCGGGGCGACCATGCAGCTCATCGCCGAACGTGCGGGGGCGTCTGCGGGGTCGCTCTACCACTTCTTCCCGAACAAGGACGCCGTTCTCGAGTCGCTGGGCGCGCAGTACGCGGATCGTGCGCGCCGCCGCAACGAGGAAGCGATGCCGTTCTCGCTCGTCCATCTCGAACCGGACGCTCTGTTCGACCGTGTGCTGCGCGGGCAGATGGCGTTCCTGGAGGAGACGCCGGCCTTCGGCGCCGTGCAGGAAGCGGTGGAGCGGAACTGTCCGGCGATCTTCGACGCCCTCAACCAGGCGGTGGTGGGGCACGTCGGGCAGTTCCTCGCCCTTCGCTATCCGCGCATGCCCGAGCCGCAGCGCCTCGCCTCGGCGATGGTCTCCGTCTCCACAGTGCTCGCGATCGTCGGCCTCGCCGGCCGGCTCCCGCCCACCATGCGCGAGCCCGTCATCCGCGAGGGGAAGGCCATGCTCGCGGCGCACTTCGGCGCCGCGGACGCGAGATTCGGGATCGGTTCCGCAGCCAGCGGCGACCTGCACGGGCAGGCGTAGACCAATTGCCAGATTCCCGCAGCCGTTATTGACGGGGCCGCCACCGGCGGCCCCCCTTCGTGACCGGGGCCTGGCGTGCGCCCCCCGCCCGTCCGCCGACGCTCCACCTGCCACGTGAGCACGGCCCCGACGCCCCGCGACCACGCGGGGACCTTCCGTGTGGGCGGCCATCCCACCGGCGCGGCAGTATTCTCATCATTCTGACGCGACTGACTGACAGCGACCGCTGCTCCGCCGATCGCCCAGCTTCTGCAGCAGGCGCTCACATGAAATGCGCGCACAGCGCGCTACCGTACACGTCCGACGGCAGCAAGCATCGTTAGGCCGGCGCTGCTCGGATGTGGTGGCAAAACGGCCCGTCGTTCGGACAGCCTCGCGACGAGAGGGGTCACGCGGCACGTCGGCTGCGCGTGGCTGTTTGGCGTGGCCCTTCGAGCGCGTCACTCATGCCTCGAGGCAACGGTCTGATGCGAGCGCGTCGGCCTCGAGAAGGCGACCGTAGACCAGCGACCGTCTGGCTGGTAATGACAAAGACATTGCTCACACGTCGAGGGGCAAGCGTGAGGCCTTCAGGGCAGACGAATTGCGATCAGCAGGTCCCTGATCGGGGTCGGCAGCTTCTCGAGCAAGTAGTAGAACCAGACGCGTTCGCCAACGTATGAGCGGGCGGGCGGGCGCTTGGCGGCGAGTAAACTGGCTACCTTGCGGGCAACGACAAGTGGACTTGATCCGCCAACCCCCTTCACTTGCTGCTTCATGAACGCTGGAATCGCCGGATAAAGCCTCTTCTGGTCTTCACTCCATGCGGCGGTATCCCGATCGATCTCCCGCAGGGCCTTCTCCCAGATCGCGGTCTTGATGTCGCCGGGCAAGACGTTCGACACGTGAATCCGCCAGGGGCGCAGTTCCAGTCGAAGCGCGTCCGCGAACGCCTCCAAGGCGAACTTGGAAGCGCAGTAGGATCCATTGAACGGCATGGAGCTCTTGCCGGAGATCGAGCTGATATTGATGATGCGCCCGTGCGTTCGCCGCAGCAGGGGTAGGAAGCAGCGAACAACCTGAACGACGCCGAAATAGTTGACCTCCATCTGCAGCCGCATCTTCTCCAATCGCTCGATTTCCAGCGGAGCTCCGAACGCGACGCCGGCATTGTTGACGAGGGCAAAGGACCAGCCGTCTGGCAAGAGGTTTTCGATCTGCGAACAAGCCCGCTGGATCGACTCGCCATTCGTGACATCGATGTCGATGATCCGCAGATGGCCCCGCGACGACTGCACCGCACCGAGGTCCTCGAGATCCTGAGGACTGGCGCCATACGCGCCGGCGAACACGGTGTACCCGAGACTTGCGAGGTGAATGGCCGTCGCCTTGCCTATGCCAGACGTCGCTCCCGTAACCAGAACTGCAGTATTGATCATTGTCGTCAGTCTGCCGATGTCGTCGTGACGGTCGAGGCATCAAGAAGCGGCTTGGGACTTGGCGGTTCCGTGTCACACGGCTAGCCCCACTGTCGAGAGCTCCCTGACCCAAGAGCAGCTCTCGACATGACACCGATCTTCGAGGACTGCCGACGCGCAGTCAAGAGCTGCGGACCTGCACAGCACGCCGCGGCACGGTTTCCGGCAAGTTCATCCTCCCGCCAGCGAGTCCTGGCACCGAAGCCGAGCCAGGTGCAACGGGAACGATCGGACCGACCGCGGTCAAGTCATGCCCGACACGACGGTTGCCTGCGGCCTTCGTCCGCGCCGACCATACCCCATGTCAAGGTAGCTCCTGTGCGAACGGACGAGGACGCATCTCACCCAGGTGTGGATGACGCAGACCGCCGAACGTCCCCGAACGAGGGACGTCACGTGTCCCGCGGTGGTGATGGACCAGGCAATGCGCCGCACCCGACGGACACGCCCCATCCCGGTCCCGCATGAGCGAAGCCACTTTCGGCCAAGGGCAGCGGCGAGGTCGTCAGGCGCAATCGTCACGTACTCGGACCTGAGGCACTTCGGCGCACGGATGCGTCCCGCGTCCCGCGTCACCCTCGGTCGTCCTTGGCGTGCCCTGGAACATCAGAGGGCCCTTCCGTGTCGGCGCGTACGGCTGGCAGCGTTGCATCCGCCGCCTCATGCGTCGGGTGATCAACGTCGCCTGCAACCGTGATCCGAACTCCTTCGATCCCCTCGATCAGCGCGCGACCGAAGAACGAGGGCGGCGTGAAGCCGGGATTGACGTTGTTCCGGACCAACTGGTCGATGATCCGCCCGATCGCCTTGACCGTGAAGACGTACGCGTGAGGCCCCTTGATGACGACGCTCGCACTCCCCCCTCGCGCGTTCTCCACCTGCGCCCACGCGTACGTGTGCTGGCTCTCGAGCTCTCCGTCGGACGGCCCCAACGCAAAGAACCAGCGTGCATATCGATTCAGGAACACCCTGAGCCAGTTCAAGCGCCCCTTCATGAACTGCGCCAGGATCCACGGGTAGTACGAGAACGCGGCAATGTCTCGGATACCGGTGCTCCGGAAGCTGGTGATGACATCACCCATGGACGCGTTGCTGATCAGCGAGTAGTCCTTGCCTTCGGCCCGGAATGTGCGCTTCGTCTGGGCGGATCGGGCGGCGACGAGTTCACCTGCGCGCCGCGTGTAGCCTGGTTCGGTGGCCAACCTCAGCAGCGACCTGATCGTTCCCCTCGAGGCCTTGCCGAACGTGGCAAAGCCCAGACACAGCCGGGTCGGCTCAGGCAACGACTCGGACGCGATAACGCCCGCGATGTCGGTCATGATGACATTGAAGCCGGCTCCCGGCATCAGCATGACCCCACGGGCAAGCGCAGCATCGTGGTGCGTGAGTACCTGGATCATGTCAGAGCATTCCGCCGCGAGATCCACGTAGTGCGTCCCTGTCCGGATGCACGCGTCGATCAGGAATCTGTTCGTGCCGTAGCTGATGCTCGCCAGGTTCACCACGGCCCGGATGTCCGAAAGGCACGCCGCGATGTCTTGTGTCTCGCCGATTTCGAAGACCCGATAGTCCATCCCGAGCCGCTGCGCTGTCCCTCTCAGCTCCGCTTCCCTTGCGCCGAGGACGATTGGCAGGCTCCTGTCGAGCGCGCGCTCCAGGAAGAGACGGCCGGTGTACCCGAGCACGCCGTACACGAGAATCTTGGTCTTCATGACGAGTCAAGTCATCGGTTCGTGCGATCAGCGCGACCTGCGGGCGCCGACCGGTCCACCCACCAACCTACCATCACGTTCGACGTGACGCGTGCCGTGGGCCAAGCTACGCGGCGCCCGCCAGCGGGATCGCGGTGGTGGTGCGCCGTTCCGCGTCTCCCTGCCTTGACGATGGTGCCGTCGAGTGCGACGTCTCAGGCCGTCGCCGGACCGGCACGACGGGCACCTCGCTCGCGCGGACCGCGCACGACGTCGACGATCGCCCGTGCCGCCGGCTCGATGTGCGCCATGGCTTCGTCTCCGATCGGGGCTCCGAGATCGAACGAGCGACCGCGCACGGCCACGGCCCAGAGCGGAGGGGCCGGACCGAAGCTGCGTTCGTACGCATGGAGCAGTGCGGCCGGGGACATCATGTGCGAGAACGGCGGGAGGGAGGCGTCCGCCGCGATCCGAGCGATCACCAGCGACTCGGCGGCCACCACGCTCGCATCCACGATGAAGACCATCTCACGTCCCGCGATGTCGAGGGTATGCTCGAGCTGGAGCTGAAAGTCGACGAGCGTCTCGACATGGCCTCCCGCGATCTCCGCCGCGAGCAACTGCTCGAGTCGCGCGACGATCGCCGGGCCGATCGCATCGTCTCCCCGCGAGGGATTCCCGATGCCGATGATGAGCACAGGGGCCCGACTCACGTCAGGCCACGGTCGCGTCTCGTCGTGCGCGCCCCACGACCACGCCATCCGCGTCGATCACCTCGACCACGAGTGGCATCTGGCCGAGTGCGTGGGTCGCGCAGGACAGGCACGGATCGAACGCGCGAATCGCCACCTCGATGTGGTTCAGGAGGGCGTTCGTAGGCTCGTGACCGTCGAGGTGGACGCGGGCCACCTCCCGGATCGCCTCGTTCATGGCTTGGTTGTTGTGCGTGGTCGACACGATGAGATTGCACCGCTTGACGAGATCGTCGTCGCCGATCTCGTAGTGATGGATCAACGTTCCGCGAGGAGCCTCGAGGATCCCGATCCCCGTGCCGTGCCTCGGCCCGGCGGCAGTGAGCGCGTCGCCGAGGAGCTCGGGGTCGGCGAGCAAGCCCTGGATGACTTCGACCGCGTGGAGAAGCTCGATGAGCCGCGCCCAGTGAAATGCGAGCGGCGCATGCACCACGGCAGGGCCGAGTGTCGCCACGAAAGCCTGCCGCTCCGCCTCGGCGAGCGGAGTGGGGATGATGTCGCAGTTCTGGAGTCGGGCGAGGGGGCCGACCTTGTACCATCCGTCGTCGGGGCCGAGCTCGGCGAAGTACGGGAACTTCATGTAGCTCCACGAGCGAACCGTCTCTCGGAGCTTCTCGCCGTAGCAGTCCTGCGGGACGCCGTCAAAGCGGACGGTCCCATCGGCGTTTCGTGCCCGGAGCACCCCGTCGTAGAGATCCAGCTCGCCGCTGCGGCCTACGAGCGAAAGCAGCGCCGAGGGCACCGTTCCGAACGGGACGTAGAGATCGCGATTCCGTTCGAAGAGGGCGGACACCAGGGCCACCCCTTCCTGCGCCCAGGCGAGAACGTCCGGGAGCGGGCGCGCAAGCTCCTCGCGGTCGTGTGCGGTGAGGCCCCGGTTCATGCCCCCGGGGATGGACCCCGTGCCATGGATACGCCTGCCGGCCGTCTTCTCGATGACCTCCTGCCCGTACTTGCGGAGCAGGATGCCGTGCTTGGCGATGTCCGGGTAGTCGCCGAGCACGCGCACGATGTTGCGCTTCCGAGGGTCGGCATCAAACCCGAAGAGCAGATCGGGGGAGGCCAAATGGTAGAAGTGCAGGGCGTGCGACTGGAGGATCTGCCCGTAGTGCATGAGGCGGCGCAGGAGCTCGGCAGTCCGCGGTACCGGGCGCGCCCCCACGACGGCATCGAGCGCCTTCGAGGCGGCCAGAAGGTGGCTCACGGGGCAAATACCGCACAGGCGTTGAACCATCACGGGTACTTCCCAAAAGGGCCTTCCCTCGATGAAGCGTTCGAAGCCGCGAAACTCGACGATGTGGAGGCGAACCTGGTGCACCTTGTGGTCGCCGTCGAGCAGGAGTGTGACCTTGCCGTGCCCCTCGACGCGTGTCAGGGGCTCGATGACCACCCGGCGCAAGGTCCCGGGAGCGTTCGCGGTTTCGAGAGGAGAGGACATGGGGGTCGGGTCAGTCGTAGCGGATAAGGCCGTGGCCGAGGCGTGGGGCTCGTCCAGCGGCGATATCCTCGAAGAATGCCCAGAATGCATCCGCCGACGGAGGGCAACCTGGCAGCGAATAGTCCACGTTCACGACGTCGTGGATGGGGTGGACCTTCTCGAGCAGGAGCGGCAGCTCGCGATCCCTCGGAATGGTTCCGCCCTCGAGGCCGACGCCCGTGAGGTAGACGGACTCGAGGCAGTCGCGCACGTCAAGGGCGTTGCGCTGCGCGGGGAGGCCGCCCGTGATCGCGCACGCGCCGACCGCCACGAGGACCTTGCACTCCCGCCGGAACAGCAGCAGCGTGCGCACGTTCTCGGCGTTGCAGAGGCCCCCCTCGATCAGTCCGACATCGCACGCGACGGGAGTCTTGAGGTCCGTCAGCGGCGAGGCGTCGAACTCGACGAGCTCGACGAGGCTCGAGAGGCGTTCGTCGATGTCGAGCAGCGACATGTGGCAGCCGAAACACCCGGCGAGCGAGGTCGTGGCAACCCGGAGCTTGGGGGAGGGCATGGCTACGTGCCTTCGGCACGCCGCAGGGCCGCGATCCGGAGCGGCTCCACGTCGAACTTGCGTGCTCCGAGGGGGGTGCGAAAGCCCTGGCCACGAGGCAGGAACACGCCGACGGGGCAGACGTGGGCGGCAGCGTCATCGGCAGAGAAGGACGTGTCTCCGAGCCTGCCGGACTCGGCACTCACCACGAGGTGCTTCGTGGGGCCCCGTCCGGAAAGGGCGAAGACGCTCTTCCCGTCGACGTTCGCACTCGCGCGCACACAGAGTTCACACAAGATGCATCGATTGAGATCAAGGATCACCTCGGGGTGCGAGGCGTCGAGCGGCCGCGTCGGCCAGAAAGGCGGATAGTGCGGAGTCGTGACGCCGAGCTCATAGCCCACGGCCTGTAGCGTGCAGCTGCCGCTCGCTTCGCAGGAGGGGCAGAAGTGGTTCCCCTCCGCGAAGAAGAACTGGACGAGATCACGGCGCATGGCCACGAGATCTTCCGTGTTCGATTCGACGTCGAGCCCGGCCGCAGCCGGGGTGGTGCAGCTCGTCTGCCACTTGCCGCCCACGCGGACCATGCACACACGGCAGCTCCCGTGGGCCTCGTAGCCCGGCTTGTGGCACAGGAACGGAATGAAGAGCCCCGCAGCCAAGGCCGCGTCGAGTACCGATTGCCCCTCCCTGAAGGGGACGTCGTGGCCGTCGAGCGTGAAGGTGGCGCGATCAGTCGTCATGGGCGGGCGTCTTCGGGGAGGTGGGCCTCGCAGTCGTCGCGGCCAGTGATGTCGCGCGCCTTGTCGAGCGACGCGTCGAGGTCGAACGTCGGGAGCGCGTCGTCCGGCCACAGGCGGGCGTCGAACACGGGACGGAACTTCTCGATACCCTGGAGCACCGGGTTTCCTGCCATGTGTCCCAGGCCGCAATGGCTCGTCTTCGCCATGACTCTCGCGACGCGCGCGACGTCGACGAGATCCCGTCGTGCTCCGTGACCCGACGCGATGCGACCCATCGCACGAGCGACGAGCGTCGTCCCCACTCGGCACGGGGTGCAGAACCCGCAACTCTCGTGCGCGAAGAAGCGCGCGTGATTCTCGATGATGGCCAGGATGTCGCGTCGGTCATCGAACACCGTGAACGCCCCAGCGGACTGGACATCTTCGAACGCGATGGTGCGGTCGAGCTCACGCGCGGAGAGCAGCGTTCCGGCAGGACCGCTCACCTGCACCGCCTGAACCCGGGACGCCCCAGCCTCCTCGAGGACCCGCTGCACCGTCACGCCGAACGGCAGTTCGTACACGCCGGGCCTCGCGACGTCGCCCGCGACGGAGAGGATCTTCGTACCCGATGAGGTGCGCGTACCAAGGTCGCGCAACACCGATGCGCCGTCGCGAGCGACGAGCGCGGCCGCCATGAACGTCTCGACGTTGTTCACGATCGTGGGGCGCTGGTCGTAGCCGTGGGTCACCGGAAAGGGTGGCCGGTTCCGCGGGATTCCGCGTTTTCCCTCGAGCGACTCGAGCAGGGCAGATTCCTCCCCGCAGACATACGCGCCCGCCCCGCGTCGAAGCTCGATGTCGAACGAGAACCCGCGAATGCCGCACGCGTTCGGGCCGAGGAGGCCCGCGGCCCGCCGAGCGGCAAGCGCGTTCGTGATGTGCGCGAAGAGGAAGCGGTACTCGGCGCGCACGTAGAGAAACCCGTGGCGCGCAGCGACCGCGAAGGCCACGACGGTCATACCCTCGAGCACGAGATCGAGGTGGTGCGCGAGGAGTTCCCGGTCCTTGAACGTGCCGGGCTCGCCCTCGTCGGCGTTGCACACAACGTAGCGGGGCTCCTGGGGTGCCGCTGCGCATGCCGCCCACTTCGCGCCGGTGGGGAATCCGGCGCCTCCTCGACCACGCAAGCCGCTGCGGGCAACTTCGGCGAGCGTGTCGTCGCGGCCGCGGCGCGCAGCCGCCGAGACGGCGTCTCCCGGCGTGATGGCCGTCGCGAGCAGGAGGTCCCTCCGCCGGATGTTGGAGTGGACGGCGAAGAGCTCGCGCGGCCAAGTGGCGATCGGAGCCCCTGCGCGGATGAGGGCCATCACGTCACCGAGGCGAGCACCGTCGAGGCCACCGATGGCGTGCCCGTTGACGAGCAGTGCGGGACCTTGATCGCAGAGTCCGGTGCAGCTTGTCGTGCCAACTGAAAGCCGGCCGTCGCGCGAGGGTTCATCGCCTTGGAGCCCGAACGACGCGCGCATGCGCTCGAGGAGTGCAACACTCCCCCCCATCCGATCGGTCGTTCCATCGCTGAAGAGAACGCGGTAGTCGCCGCGAGGCTCGTCGGAGAAGAACGCATAGAATCCCACCACTCCCTCGACGTGACCGCGGGGCACAGCGAGCATGGACGCGAGCTCGGTGATGGTGCCCTTCGAAACGCAGCCGTATGCCTCGGTGACGTCGTGCAGGATCTCGATGAGCCGCTTTGGATCGTGCCGATGACGTGTAACGATCGTGGCAAGGTCTTCGGTCATGGGCCCGGGCGAGAAGGCACGCATCGCTCGTCATGCGTCCCGCACTGGAGAAGTGAACGTGCGGGACGAATCGACTCCTTGTCGATCATACGGCGCGATCTTCGACCTCGCCAGTGCCGCGCCATAGGCCACGGCAAGCCCGTGACCGCACCTGCGCGGCGCCTACGTCGTGGTCGCCGCTCACCACCCGACAATCAATCGCCTGATGTTCGGTGCGTGCGGAACCGGGCGCCGGACCCAGCGCACCCCGGCTCCAGTGCCTCGCCCGCTCATCGCATCGGGGCGTCTGATCTCGTGGCTTGCGGCGGGTCTGAGCTTGCTTCGCCCCGTCTGGCGCATGCCCCGGGAGCACGTGGCACAGCAGTCGCCTCGGTCGCGCCCCAGCGAGACTGGTCGGAGTCCCTGCAGCACTCGGCGAGTGCTGGTGGCCTCGTCGTGCACTCGACGCCGCCTGCTCGTGAAACGAGGGGTCGGTGTGTCAACGCCGATTGAAATTGCACACTTCCGTGGAGTGACCCCCACCGACTGGACAGCCGTGGCCAGGAGGTCTGACCTTCGAGGGGCCTTCCTCGGGGAGCTTCAATGGCCAAGTCGTATCGGCGGTTCGGGGCGAAGTGCAGCGAGCGATAGGCGGGCCCATTGTCGGTCCGGAGGCGCTCGACCGTGATGCCCTGCGCGGCGAACCAGGCCACGGCGCGCCGCAGAAAGCCTGCCGTGGTCTCCGCCGTTTCATCGGCGAGGACCTCGGCGTACGACAGCCGCGAGTGATCGTCGACGGCCACATGCGTGTACTCCCAGCCGATGCCCGGCACCCGTGTCCGTCGGTTGCCGTGAATGCGATGCCCCACGCGGCCAATCTTGTCCAGCTTCTTGATGTTAAGGTGCACGCGCTCGCTGGGCCGCTCGCACTCGTACCGCACCACCGGGCGTGGTGGCTCCAGCGACGCCAGCCGATTCACGCCGAGCCGCCGAATCTCAGTCACCACGGTAGAGATCGGCAAATCGTAGTACTGGGCAATGCGCCGACTGCTCCAGCGCTGCCGGCGCCGCTTCTCGATCTGGCGGCGCCGGTAGCGGACGAGCCGCTGCGGCGAATGGTGCGGCGTCGACGCGCGGTCCTGCAGCGCCTCCGGCGTGTGCTTCTCGGCGCGACGGCATCACTTGTACACGGTCTGGCGAGAAACGCCGGCTTCGCGCGCCATCACCGCGACGGGTACACCGGCGGCGACACGCTGCACCACCACCTCTCGCCCAAACGGGGTGAGACGTGCCAACTTGTGAATGTTCATGGGGGCTCTGATGGATGTGGATTGATGTCTCGACAACCTCAGCTTGCAGCCATTATCCCCTGTGAACAACCTCCTTGTCATTTACAGCTAGGCCGCGTGACGCCGACGAGCCGAGAGCCCAATCCCTGCCAGACCGGCCGCGAGCAACGCTACCGATGTCGGCTCGGGCACCGTCGTTCCGAGCGACTCCGTGGCCGTCACCGTGAACGAACCGCTGTTGTTGTACCATCCGAAGCCGTCACCCGAACCGAAGAAGAGTCGCGTCGCGCCGGTCGGCGTAGTGAACACCTGCGACGCACCATTGAACTGACCGAGGTTCGTGTCGGTGGTCAGGCCATCGCCAATGAAGAAGATCTGCCCGAGCCCCGGCGCGAGCGTTGCAAAGTTCAACCCACCACCGAAGTCGAGTTGCGCCGGCGTTGTCGTGCCCGTCGGGCTGTTCGCGTCGAGGAAGACGCCGAAGAGCGCGTTGTACCGCACGTTCAGCGGTGCCGAAATGCCATCGCCGTAGTTCGTGAGCGATCCTCCCTCATTGCCGTCAGGATTGTTGCCGCTCACAGGATTCGAAGAATAGTTCGAGATGCCTGTGACCGAGAAGGTCAGGAGAGAACCGGCGGTGACCGAGATGAATGGTGGCGCCTGCCCCGGCACTGCGTCGCCGTTGCAGCACGTATAGCCGCTGAGTCGTCCAGCGAGATTGGGATTGGCGGATCCGAGCACAGTCGTCTGCGCCGAAACGGGTGCGGCGAGCAAAGTGGCCACGGACATGGCGATCGCCAACTGGCGCGCGCGGTGGCCGCAGCGTTTGTTTTTCGGTACGTGCGAGGGCATCAAACCTCCGAAGTGAGACGGTACGGCAAGTGGAATATCGATGATCGACGAGCAATCTGACGTGTCGGTTCAACCCGAGATCAACAGGCACAACGTTTTGTCGATTAAGGACTTAGGCCGTGTTCACCGGCCTCCGGTCGTTTCTGTTGAAGTCCCGCGTCGGCAAGAAGTCGCGAGCCACGTCCATTCGATCGCCTTGGTGCCGGCATGAGCAATGGGCTATCGACAGCGACGTCTGTCCGCAGCTCGCCGCGCGCCTTCCTTCGCACGTTCGGCGGCCTCACGCTTGAGGTCGCTGATGGGAGCGACACCAACGAGACCGAAGCGCGGGCGCTGCATGAGCTGGCCGGCCGGCGACGCAAGGTCGCGCTGCTGCTCTATCTGACGGGCCAGAGCAGACCCGTTTCCCGCGAACTGCTGGCCACGCTCTTTTGGAGCGAGGAACCGCCGGAGCGCGCCCGCCACAACCTCGCCGAAGCCCTGTCGCACATCCGACGGGCGTTCGGACGCCACTCGATTGCCTCGCGCGTCACGGACGTGCTGCTCGCCGACTCCTGCCCGATCGACGTGGACGTCCGCCTGTTCGACGCGGCGCTGGCGAACGGAGACCTGGAGCGAGCGGCCTCGCTGTATGCGGGCCCGTTTCTGGAAGGCGTGTTTCTGCAGCGCGCGCCGGGCTTCGATGACTGGGCGGCGAGAGAACGCGCTCGATTGTCGGGACGCTTCGTCGCGCTCTGCGTGACGCTCGTGCCGCGCCTGCTGTCCGATGGGCGACCCGCCGAGGCCGCCGCGTTGGCGGAGCATTGGCTCAACGAGGATTTGGAAGACGCCGACGCGGCGATCGGGTTGCTCACGGCACTCGCCACGCCTGGGACACGCGCCGCGCTGCGCGACGCGATCGAGCGATATGGGCGGCTCAAGATGCGACTGCTCGCCGAGTTGGAGAGCGAGCTTGACGAGAGCGTGACCGCGCTGTCCGCCACCCATGAAGCAAGGCTGGCGGCGCTGCCCGCACGGCGGGAAACGGACAGCGCGCTTGCCACCCATGTCGAATCCTCGCCGGCGATGGAGAAGGACACAGGGCCGGGCGCGGTGCCCCAGGTGCTCACACCTGCTGCGGCGGCATCGTCGCCGCGTCGATTCGCGCGCACCCTGATTGGCCTGGCGGGAGCGTTCGTCGCCGTCGCCGCGTGGGTCGCGCTGCGTCCGCGCGAGGCGGCGTCGTCGGCCGCGGCGTGGGTGCTGGTCGCGGACACACAGGACCCGGCGCGAGACCAGGTGACAGCCGAGTCCGTCACGATGGCGCTGAGCGTCGCGCTCGCGCAGGGAGACCGGCTCAACGTCGTCACACGGGGGCGCGTACGCGAAGCGCTGCAATTGATGCGTCGCCCCGACAGCACGTTCGTCGACGAGCGGACGGCACTCGAGATCGCCACGCGCATCGGTGCGGGGCAGGTCGTCATTCCGTCGCTCGCCAGGCTTGGCGCACAACGCGCGCTGTCCGCACGCACCGTCGATGTCGCCACGGGACGTGCACTTGGCGTCGATCAGACCACCGCGGTCAACGAAGACTCGCTCCTGTCGGCGCTGGACGTAGTGGCGCGCCAGTTGCGCAGTCGACTCGGCAGATCCTCTCGAAACGTTGATCAGCCGCGACCGCTGCCCGACGTGACGACGGCCTCGCTGGGTGCGTTGCGCGAGTACACGATCGCGAACGACTATTCTCGACGTCGGGTGTACGATTCGGCCCTCGTCGCCTATCGGCGGGCGATTGCCCTCGACTCCAGCTTTGCCACGGCGTACGCGGCGCTCGGGCAGCTGCTGCACCATACCAACCAGCCCGCCGAGGGGGAGCAAGCTCTCGTGCGGGCGCTGTCGCTGCGCTCGCGGCTGAGTGAACGCGAGGCCATGCGCAACGAGGCGATGCAGGCCAGATGGCGGCGTCAACCGGACAGCGCGATCGCCATTCAGCAACGCTGGCTCGCCGGGCACCCGCGCGATACCGACACGCGGTCGTCGATGGCCTACGACCTTTTTCTGGGGCGACGCTTCGCGGCGGCGCAGCAGGTGTATCTGGAGGTGTTGGCCACCGATTCACTGAATCCGGTCGACTGGATCAACCTGGCGGCTTCTGGCAACGCACTCGACACGGAGAGCGATCGGGCGGTGGCGCGTCGGGCGTTTGCGCGTGCGTTTGCGCTCGATCCGTCGCAGCGCACCGATGTCATCCAGAACAACGAGTACGGATCGCTCCTGGTGCGTGCAGGATTCCCGGATTCCGCCGCGGCGGTGTTTCGGCTGATGCTCGGCGGGCCGCCGGGTCAAGCGGCGCGAGGCTATCGCTCGCTCGGCCTGCTGGCGCTCTGGCGCCGTGATCCGCGTACCGCCGTGGCGCTGTTCGACAGTGCGGCGCAGTCGCATCAGGCGATGAAGAACGAATCGCTGGGCGAAGTGCGTGCACGACTGATGCTCGCGTGGGCGCGCGGCGAAGCCGGCGATGAGGCGGGTGCACGCGCAGAGCTCGAACGAACGCGTGCACTCTCGCGGAACGGCGTCGCTGAACCAACGGTGCTGTACTGGGCAGGGAAAGCGATGGCACGGCGCGGCATGACGGCCGCCGCACGCGAAATGCTCGATACGCTGGCACGACGTGCGGTTGCGGGAAACGTGCGCCACGAGAGTGCGGCCCTGCTGCTTCGCGGAGAGCTGGCGCTGGCGCGCGGGGAGCCGGGTGTCGCGGTTCTACTGATCGAACGCGGGGGCGCGCTCGACAGCACACCGGTGCCGCGCGAGTCGTTGGCCCATGCGGCGCGCGCTGCCGGTCAGACGGCGCGCGCTGATTCGATCTATCGGCATCTGGCGGGCACGCTCAGGTTTGGAACGGAGGCGATGCTGGCGCAGCGGCTGGCGGTGCGTCAGCTCACACCGGCGCGACGGTAGCGGCCGCGGAGGGGTTCGCGAATCACGGCGGCGCCCGCAAGGTCTTCTTCCGCCATGGCGCGATTAGCCTCCTTCACGAGCACCACGGCCTCGCGTACGTTCGCTCGCGCTTCGTCGAGCGTGGCACCTTGCGTATTGGCACCCGGCAGCTCTTTTCCGAAGGCAATGTACCCTTCAGCTACCGCCTGATGGACAGCGGTCAGCTCTCCGGCCATTGCGAACTCCGAGGTTGTTGGGACGCTTGCAATGTATGGTCGCTACGGCTGAACCGCACGCGTGCATTGCGCAACCCGCCGCAGTGGGTCGGCCGGGCACTTGCAGCAGAGTGCACTGATCGTCCGAACCGGCACGGCTCGTTGCCGGCTGGACATCCGCGCCCTGCTGTGGGGCCTGGAAACGATGCGGCAGGCGAACGACATAACGCAGCCGACGTCCGCGATGAGCCCCGTCGCCAGCAGCGATCGGGTCGGTAACTCCGAGGGAAGGGCTACGAATGACGATGGTGCGGAATGGGTGATGGAGCAATCGCTGCTGACTCTCGGACCGCGTCGAAGGCTTGCCCATTGCTGAGCGCTCTCTGGCTGTCCCGCGGGTCGGCTATCTCTGCCCCTCGCTGCGCGGCGATATCGGGCTCGCCTGGTAGACCGCGCGCGAGCCAGATCGCACCAATTGCACTGAGAACGGCTTGGACGATGACCATGAACCGTCGGAGTGAGGAGTCACCGGCCCATGCAGCGTCCTGAATACTGCCTACACCTCCCGTCTCTCCTGGAGACGTGTGGCTGTTGGAACGAGCGAATCGGCGGGACAGTCCGCTGCTGAAGCAACGGGTCTTCGACGACCGGTTGCATCCGCTCAGTACTGCTGCCACGAATTCTGAAGGCGCTCACAGCGCACCGCTGTCTGCCGAGCATGATCGATGTACAACGCTGGTTGGCCGCCGAACGCCGGCTTCTGCTGCGAGCGGACCGCGCGATGCTTCACGCTACGCGGATGGTCGGTCCGCTCGGCAACAGCAAGCATCGCTAGGCCCGCGAAACCGGACGTTGCGTCGGAATGGCCCGTCGCGCAACGGAACGGTGATGGCCGGCAGCCGAGTCGGACGTATGCTCGGCGCTCCTTGGTCCCGGAGCGCGCATGCCCGATGCGGCGCCGGCGGCACGTGCCGGTACGTCTGCCCGATCTGTCATGCCAAGCGGTTGGCGATCTGGACGCAATGGCTGTACACGACGCGGCTCGCGCCGGTGCTGCACCGGCAGGTAGTGCTCACCATCCCGAAGCGGCTCCGCGCCTCCTGTCTCTACGTGGCCCGCCCACGACACAGCACACTAGACCGAGGCGTTCCGGCGCGCGGTGCTCCCGCTCTTCGTCCGCCTCGAACTCTTCGACGCGGACCACGCCGCCGGGATGCTGACCTGGCCGCACTCGGGGGTCCATGTCCATACGGCCGTCTGGGGCCCTGCGGATGATCGCGCGTTCGCCACCCGGCTCGCCCGGTACTGCGCCCGGAGTCCCGTCGCGCTGGAACGGCGCGCCTACGACCGGACCGCGAAGGCCGTAACGTACCGGTCGGACAAGTCCGAGGGCCCGACGGCGGGCACCGAGACCATCGACCCACTCGAGTGCCTGGCCCGGGTGCTGGTGCGCATCCCCGACAAAGGCCACGTCACCACGCGGCACGATGGCTGGTATGCCAACCGCCCCCGTGGCATGCGGGACAAGGCGGCACTCGCGAGGTCGGCGATCCCGCCGTACCCTCGACGAATAGTCGGCCCACCCCGATTGGAATTCCTATCCCGTGATGGAGACCTTCGACCAGCCCGACGCGCTGCTGGCTACATTGGTGTGAATCGAAACCTGCACGCATTTTCAGCAGCGAGGATTCAGCATGGGCACTCGTCTCAATCACCTGTTGCACGGCTCCTACTTATCCACGTGGGAAGCGTTTGCCACCGAAATGCAGGGTACGTGGAGCGCTCCCTCGTTCGGCCACAACGCGCGCATCGAGATTCCACACGCGCATGGGCCGATTGTTCTGGAGCGTGACGTGACCATGATCATGACGGGAAAGGTCATGATTCCGGTGGTGTCCACGATCTTCTCGGCACCACGCCCCACCAACCCGGCGCACCGCTTCTCGGTATCGCGCGCCAACTTTGCCACATCAGTGGCGGAGTGGTTCGGTCGTCTGGATATCCACGTGGACGATCCGGTGTTCGACGAGGCGTTCGTCCTGAAAGGTGAGACGCCCGACTTCGTACGCTCGCTGTTCCGGGATGCCCCGCTCCGCGACCGCTATCGCGCAGACTTCGAGGGGTCGCTCGCACTCAAGGACGACACGGCATTCTTCACCGATCCGACGCCTGGGATCGACCCGCTCGAGCTGGCGGTGTCGGGGATCATTGAGGATGGCGCGAGACTACGCCGGGTGTACGAGCTTTTTGCCGCGACGGTGACGCGATTGGACGAGCTTGGCGGCTGAGTGGCAAACGTGCGCTGAGGGTGCGAGTACCTCTCATCTAGCCGATCGGCGCTGGGCGCCACGTCAGCGTGGTGCGCGCCGACGGAGCGAATAGAGCGCCGTGCCGAGTCGCAGGACATCCCGTCCGTGAAGGCGGTGGTAGAGCGTGTCCGGCGTCCCACCGGTCGGGGTCACGACGAGCAGGGCGTTGGTGGTGTCGGTGTCCACCCTGCGCGAGGTGTAAAAGGTCACGTCCAGCTGCCCGCGCGGATACCGACGCGCGGCCAGGTCGCGGAGGCGCACCATCGCCTCGTCCGTGACGAGCAGCGCGTCGCCCGCCCGCTCCTCGCTCGGCACGAACGCGAAGCGCACCACCTCGTCCGGGCGGAGCAGCCCGCGGCTTCGGGCCGCCACCACGAGGGCCGGCGGCACGGCATCACCCGTGGCGGCCAGCCGCGGCTCCGGGCTGTCGTCGAGGAGAAGGCGCACGAGCGCCGACGACGCGTACACCAGCCCGGCGACGACGACGACCGCGGTGACCGCCACGAGCGCCACGAGGCGCAACCGGCGAAACCGCGCCCGACGCGTCACCTCGGCCGGGGACAGCAGCCCCTCCGGCGTCCGGATGCGGGCGACGGCCGCCACCACCTCGCTCGCGGTCGGCCGGGCCGTCGGCTCCTTGGCGAGCATGCGCGCCACGAGCGCGGCGAGCGCCGTGGGCGTCTGCGGCGCCCGCTGATGCACGCTCGGCGCCGGCGTGGCGATCACGCGCGCCATCAACTCCGCCGGGGTGCGCCCGTCGAAGGGCAGCAGACCCGTCAGCATCTCGTACAGCACGACCCCCAGCGCGTATACATCGGAGCGTCCGTCGACGGCTTCGCCGAGTGCCTGCTCCGGGCTCATGTAGTGCGGCGTGCCCGAGCCATCCGCCATCGCCTCGGCCGTCGAGCGTGACGTCACGAGCGCGAGCCCGAAGTCCGTCACCACCGCATGGCCGTCGGCGTCGAACAGGATGTTCGCCGGCTTGACGTCGCGATGCACGATGCCCTTCGCGTGGGCGGCCGCGAGCGCGCTGGCCACCTCGCTCGCCACTTGCGCGGCCTCACGCGCCGGCAACGGCGTCCCCGCGAGACGCTGCTGGAGGGAGTCGCCGGGCACGAGCCGCATGGCGAGGACGAGCAGCCCATCGCGAAGCGTCACCTCGTAGAGCGGGACGATGTGCGGGTGTTCGACGCCCGCCAGCACCCGCGCCTCGTGCAGGAACTCGGCTTCCTGTGCGTCATCGAGACGCCCCGCGACGTCGACGACCTTGAGCGCCACGTCCCGCTCGAGGCGGGGGTCCCGGGCCCGGTAGACCGTGGCGAAGCCGCCATGGCCGAGACGCTCCCCGACCTGGAGCGCGGATCCGAGCGTGGCCTGCAGACGGGCCCGCAGGGCGTCCGCGTGGTGCTCACCGTCCATGGCGCCGCTCACTCGTTCGCCGCCGCCAGCTCGGCCGCCACCACCTCGGCGCGTGGCGGGGCCTTGCGCCGGAAGGCGAGGAGCAGCGTGCTCGCCACGATGATCGCGGCCCCCGCCACGCTCCAGCCGCTCGGGTGATCGTCGAACACCAGCGCCCCCCAGACCGCCGCGAACACCAGCTGCAGGTAGCCAACGGCGGTCGCCCGCGCGGCCGTCTCGCGCTGCAGCGCCTTCGTCATGAAGGTCTGCGCGAGTTGCGTCGCCACCGACATCGCCGTGAGCAGCAGCCATTCCTGCGCCGTCGGCCACACCCAGCCCGGCAGGGCGAACGGCAACGTGAGGGGTACCGTCACGAGCGGCAGGTAGAAGACGACGCGCCGCGGATCCTCGGCGCGCCCCATGCGGCGCACCGTGACGTACGAGCCGGCGCTGCAGGCGGCCCCGACGAGCGCGACCGCCGTTGCCAGCGACGGCAGCGGCACCACGGCCGAGCCCCAGAGTGCCCCGAGTGCACTCGGCCGCACCACCATCACCACGCCCACCACGCTGGCGACCAGGCACAGCGCCGTGCGCCGGGTGATCCGCTCGCCGAGCAGCAGGGCGGCGAGGAGGGCCGCCCAGATGGGGTTCGTGTATTGCAGCAGCGTCGCGTCGCTGAGTGGCAGGTGCACCAGCGAGTAGAAGAAGCAGGTGAGCCCCAGGCAGCCGAGGACACCCCGCTGCCAGAGGAAGCGCTGCAGTCGCGGCTCGCCCCACATCGAGAGCCCGGCCCGCCGCAGCGTCCACCAGCTCAGCCCCAGCGTCATCACTGCCCGAACCAGCACCAGCTCCTGGCTGGGCAACCGGCGCCCCGCGAGCTTCGCGGTCAGGCTCATCAGGCTGAACCAGAAGGCGCCGACCGCCATCTGCTGCAGCCCCGTCACGCGACCCCGGCGCGGCGGTGACGGGCGACGCTCGCCTGGGCGCGGGGGCAAGCACCGGACCGGGATCCCGCGCTGTTGGGCCTGACGAGGAGGAAGGGCGTGTTCCGCATGATCGGCTGGATTCTCCACGCGCCGCCCCCATTCCGCCAGCGGCGCCTGCACTTTGCAATACAACGTTCTACAGGCCCACGAACCCGACGACACACGCCGCCCACCTGGCCGTCATTCGTCTCGCCGTCTCACGTTCCTGCCACAGGGCGCGCAGCGCCAGTGCGCCCGACCCCACCACCCCAAACCGGAGCGCGCGCACAAAGATCCCCGCCACGTCCGCGGAGACCGCGGGGTCTCACGCGCGTAGCACGATCTGACGGCTGTACCGTGTCGTGGCGCGCGGCGACTATCCGGCCGGCCGTCGACTGGCGCAAGCCATTCGCGGCCCGCCTTGCGGTATCACACGCGCACGGGTGCGCGTCGCGCACGCCAGGCCGCGCTACCGAAGACGAACGCCAGCAACATCGTTGCGAGCAGACGGTCCGCAAGGCCGGCGCGGGTAAATCCCACGGCCATATCCTGCGCGACCACGAGCCCGAGTGCGAGCAGCGCCCACACCGCCGTTACCCGCGCCGCATCCCGCCGCCCCTGCCAGAGCGCCCGGAGCGCGAGTACCCCGACCACGACCAGCGCGGCGCGCAGGAGGGCCGTGAGCACCTGTCCGTCGGCGATCACCGGCAGATCGGCCGCCCCGCGCAGGGCACTGCGCGTGTGGATCGCGACCACGAACAGCGAGAAGTACGGTCGATTCATACGGTGCTCCAGCTGTCGTTCACGGCCGAACGCGGGCTTCTGCTGCGGGCGCTCCAATACCATGCGCGCGTAGCGCGCTTCCGAAAGCGCCCGACTGCAGTAGGCATCGTTAGGCAGGGGGTCCGACCTACTCTGCGTGCTATCTGCCGGAACGTTCGGCGCTCAAGGTCCCGACGAGCCGCAGCCGCACGCTTCTTTGCCCATCTAATCTCGTCGGATCGCTCGGGGATTGCGTCGTCTCGGTGGCCAAGACTCTTACGGTCACCAACACAGTCGAGTCGTCACGGCCTGCGATGCTCCGGGGCTGAACGCTACACCCCGTCGAGGTGGCGCTATGACTTGGTGTCTCCATCGTCCGACACGTGCCGATGAAGCGCTCAAGACGTCCGTTGGGGCCAATCGCGAACGACCCAGTCACATCGGCCAACCCGGGAAGTACCCCCGAGAATCGGTAGGATCCAGATGGCGCTGGTGACCGCGACGGTGCAGCGTGTGCGCACGCGGCCGTCGCGACCACGAACGCCAGAGCCAATCTTTGCGCTGTCGATGCCATGTGTCCCCCTTTGTCGATTGCCGAATGTCCTAGAACAGTATTCACATCGCACAAATCCGCTTGACTGACTGCCATCGCCGTACCGCCTAACGAGCACGTTCGGCAGCAGGGCCCTTCAATAGGATGCGACCAGTGAGCGCAGCGAACAGGGAGCAATCCGTGAAGGCCCTGTCTGCCGCAACGCAAGGTTAGACCGGATCGGCGGATGCAATCCCGCATGCCAGGATTCCTGAGCTACACCCATCGGGCCTCAATAATCGCAAGAAGCAGCTCCTTAGCGATGCGCTCGAGCTCAGCTGCTCGATCAGCTAAGTCAGATGGGGCTGGGGTGATGCCTCGATGCACGAGTTTGCTTCGAATGTTATACGCTTTGGCAAACTGGAGCGAGCTCTCTGGTACACTCAGTACGCCAGCCTCATGCGCGCGGGTCAGATAGAGCTTCGTTGAGTGCGCGATAGAATTGTTCTTCAACATCGCAATCCCGGATGTCAACGCGCCTACTTCGTCGGCGGATAGACCGGAGGCCTGTACTGCGGAGATGGCGGCATCAACCGCAAGTTGCTCTGCAACGGTGCGAGGAGTCTGTTCTACGAGCGACTCGATGGACATTACGAGAAGCAGGAAACGTGCACGGCTGGAGTTCTCGAACCTGGCATTGGCATAAAGATCGTAGCTTGTCAGTAGCCGACCACTGGGCGTAGTGACTTGCACATTGGCACGTTGCCATGACTCAATGAACCGGTCGATGGGCTGGCTCGTGAGCAACTGCGGCGTGCCAACATTCGCGAATGCGGTGCGGCCCTTCTCCTCATAGACGCAGAGGCCAAACTCATCGTCGAGAATGACGTCGAACCTATCACCGCCGAGAGCCTTCTTTCCATACTCGGTGATGAAGCCCGGTGGGATGCGTGGCTTCACTGAGACACCATAGCCGTTCTCGATCGAAGCGTGCAGAAGTCGAAGTAGCGCACGCTCCCCTTCCGCCCGCGCACCATCAGCGGTCGCGAACTCCGAACTCCTCAGCGCGATTCCTTGCCCCGCAAACTGGTCCGCTTCTTCGATTGGCCTGAGTTCAAAGTCACCTGATGCGTTCCCTGGGGACACCGTTACCGGTGCTTTAAGACCGCTGATTGAATGCCCATGCTCAAAGCGCCAGCGTATTCTGTACCTAAATGGCAAGTCAAACTCCCTTTTGATCCGGTCTAACGCCCACGCTCTGCAGCGGGGCCGTTCTCATGAAATTCGGCAAGCGCGCTAAGCGCGCACGCCGCTGTCCGAAGTGGCCCCGTCTGCAGCAGCGCTCCGTTCGGCACCGTGCCTACTATCCTATCGTAAAGGCGAACGAGGCACGCCTGACTTCAACCCTCCCCTTCTTGCCGTCAATTGGCCGTACCTCAAAGCGCCCCTGTTGCTCGAGAAACTGGCAGACGCTGCGGCCAAAGCCTCGGTCGGATTCTGAAAGGATCACGACGGTTCCCTTGAGCACGCGTCCGGAGCTGTCCACGACGAAACGCACCTCGACGCTCCCCTGACGCAGCGAGCGCAACTCGGGCGGAAACGATGGCCCTCTGAAACGAGGTAGCAAACGGACGAGGGAATCACTGCCCGGAGGGCCAACCCGATCTACGGATGCATCCACAACGACGCTCACTGAGTCTCGACATGGGCGAGGCTTATCAGGGATGGTTGGCGACGGAACAACGAGCAGCAGTGCGGCAAGAAGATCCATGGGATTTCACTCCTACAAAGTTGTTGTACCGCCGAACGCTTGCGTTCTACTGCAACGGCTTTTGATGGAATGCGGCCAGCGACCGAACGGAGCAAAGCGGCCATCCTTGACGCCGGTCTCAATAGCAACGCAAGATTAGACGTCGCCCTCGCAGACCTGAGGCGAGTCGAACAGTGCATTGCACCACTCGTCGCACTCTGCGAGTGACGGCACGGGCGTCACTTCGAGCCGACGGGAGGCAGTTCTTCCATCTGGCGCGATTGCACGCACAACAAATGGCGGTCCGACTTCCGGAGTTAGCTCTGCTGCGAATCGCAAGACGAGGTGGGCCAAGTAGAGAATTCCGCCGGGACTTCGCGGGGAGAAGTGTGTTTCCTTGCCCGCGCGAACCTCAGACAGCAGCGCTTCTATCACTCGCTGTGCGATGTCATTCCGTCCATTGTACAGGAACTGCGTGATGCTACCTTTGGGGCCGATCATCTGAAAAGTGTAGCTGCCCAATGATGTGGCGTCGCCAGGCACGTTCCAGAACGAGTGATAGAGCGCGGGACGCCCGGAGGGGAGAAAACCTGCAGTATGGTAGCCTACATCGCCGAGCCCCATGACGTCCGGTTGGTAGTTCTCAACTAGCCAAGCGTGCACACCACGCGCCAAGTCATCGACGGTACGCGCGCCGGGCGTCGCCCAGGCTTCGCGCAGGTATTTTCCGATATCGTTGGCGTTTCGTGCTCCCCAGGTGCTCACGCAACCAACTCCGTCTACGTAGTACAGCTTTCGCCCTGTCTCGTACTCACGGCCGTGCTCGAAGTCGAGCGAAACAGCACTATCTGCCGCCATCAAGACAAGCCGCTCTGATGCGGCGGAGAAGACGACTGTCATTGCGAAGGAGTCGGTAAGAGGTCTAACGCGGAGCTCTGCAGCAGCGCTCCCAAGAGAGTGCGCGCGCAGCGCGCCTTCCGTATCGCGCTGGCTGCAGCAGCGTTGTGTTAGCCTGGGTGAGCCGGGCCGTGTGGTGTCCGTGCGCGGCGGCACAAGCCCGTAGCGCGGAAAGGCTGTGGGGTCTCCTTGCCCCTGAGCCGCCCACCACGTGGCCCGTCGCCGTCCCAGACGCGCACGCTGTCGGGGTAGACGCCGACCGACGCCTCCCAGACCAGCATCAGGTCCGAGCCATTCCACCGGCCGAAGCGCAGCACCTCACGTGCCCCAAAGAGGCTGAGACGTGAGGCCATCGGAACAAACCCCTCGCGTTCGTGCCAGTTCTGGATACACGTGACCGCCGCGAGCGAATCAAGCTGGCGCGCTTCGGAGGCAGAAAGGGTGTCGCCAGGCGCCACCCGCTCATCAGGCCACGCATTGGCCACGAGGTCGACGGTGGCCGCCTGGGTCGTCCACGCGCCGGACAGCGCAGCGCAGATGCCGAGTAGAACTGCTGAACGCATCATCATTGCCTCCGTGACGGGTGTCTACGGCCAAACGATTGCGAGGTCACTTCGGTTCAATCGACTGCAGGCGAACGTGTGCTTCTGCTGTGGACGCTTCAATAGAATGCGGGGGTGGGGCGGTCGCCAGACCGCGCCGTCCCCGCCGCCCAAGGGCGACCGCCCCAGCCCCGCTCCCGCACCGCGGCCATCGGCAGCAAGCGGCGTTCGCGTGCGGCGCGCCGACTTCAGGGAAGAATCTCGATGGTGGGATTCCGCTCCACCAAGGCGGCGATGAAGCCAGCCTGGTCGTGCGGCGAGACGATGGCGGTATCGTACTTGCCGTGGTCGACTTCCAGGCGTCGGAGGGAGAGCGCCGGCCCCGCGAGGAGCGTCGACGACCTCGAGATGCGCCGGATGCTGGCGATCGGCAGACGCGCGCGAAGCGGGCCGGACCGCACAACGAGAGTCTCTGCCTCGACGTCGTACGCCGTGCCCGCAAAGATCCAGATGGCGAGTGCCAGCACCAGTGCCGCAACCCCCGCCGCCACCACGAGATCAGGTGTCGGCCTTCGCCAGGCCGCTGTCCCGACCCGCCACGCGGTGTGACCGAGCGCGCCGAAGATCAGGGCGGCCAGCCACCAGTCGACTCGGGAGCGGAAGGTCAGTGTCGTACCGTTGGAACGCATGGACACTCGGCAAAGGCGGCGTTTGTCACGCCAAGGCTGGGTTCGGCCGCGGGGCCGCATAACGATGCGGCAGGCGAATGGAGTGAGACAGCCGCCCTCGAAAGCACGCCCTGGCGGCAGCAGCGTCCCGTTAGGCAACGACTAATTGTGATGGGCATGAGGCCCGCGTGTGTCGGCGCTCTCCAGTGCATCCTTGGGGAGCTGCCAGAAGGCGGCAATGGCGGAGGTAATGAGCGCAACGCCTAGTATCAGATAGCCACTACCAGGGCGCATGCGGGGCAAGAAGCTGGTGATGGTAACGGCAATTACGAACACAGCGCTCGCGATCAATCGCGCCCAGTCTGTGGGATCAAGTCTTGGGATGGGGCTGGCACGAAGGCGCCGGATTTCGCCGAAGGTTACTAGACCCCAGATGCTTCCAAGAAAGATCGGAAGCGCCGTTGCGACCATTCCCGCACCTGAAGTCGAAAAGCCGACACCCTGAGCAAGTGATACGAGACCTACCGAGACACCCGTAACGGCGACGCTGCGGACAACTGCGGAGCGCTCGTTCCATTTCGCTTTGGCGCGCGTCGCAACGGACTTATTGGGCTTTACGCTTAGTTGCATTCGCGTAGCTCTATGCTGGTAGTGGCCTAACGAGGCGGTAGGAAACGTCCCGCGCGACGAATGTGGAAACGGAACTCTCCGGGCGTCGAGCCGTTGGCCTCACAGGCAATCTGCGGTCTCTTTCGTCCCTCGTCGAGATCTGTCATGGCCCGCTACAAGCCGGTCGACACGCAGCCCAAGTTCGTCGCGATCGACCTCGCCGCCCAGCTGCTCCCGGGCACCTTCGAGCATGCCCTGCACCACTTGCTCGAGCAGGCTATCGATCTGACGCCGTTTGACACCCGGTATCGAAACGACACCGACGGAGGCGCCGGCCTACGCGCCCTCGATGCGGCTGCCGGTCGTGCTGTTCGCCTACTCCCGCGGCATCATCAGCAGTCGAGCCGTCGCGCGGGCCTGCGAGGAGCAGGTGACGTTCATTGCCCTGAGCGGCGACTCGCGCCCACACTTCACCACCATCGCGCAGTTCGTCAGCACCTTGGGCGAGCAGATCGCACCGATCTTTGCGGCCGTGCTCGCGGTGTGTGATCGGCAGGGCCTGATCGGTCGCGAGATGTTCGCGATCGACGGCGTCAAGCTGCCGAGCAATGCGGCGAAGCATCGGAGTGGTACGCGTGCCGACTTCGAGCGGCACGCCACGAAGATGGAGAGCGCGGCCGAGGCAATGCTCGCGCGGCATCGCACCGAAGACGCGCAGGCGGTGGAACCGACACTCCTGGCCAAGGACGTGGCCCGTCGCGAGCGACTTGTGCAGGACGCGGCGGAATTGCGGGCGTGGCTCACGCGACATTCGGACGATCGGCGCGGCGCGAAAGGCGGGGTCCGCAAGAGTCATCGCACGGATAATGAGAGTGCGAAGATGGCGACCAGCAAGGGCGTCATCCACGGATACACCGGTGTGGCGACCGTCGACGCGGCCCACCAAATCATTATCGATGCCCAGGCGCATGGGGTGGGCGCGGAGCACGAGCTGTTGCGGGGAGTCGTTGCCGCCACCGCGCCCCTATGCACGGCCGATACGCTCATCACCGCGGATGCGGGGTACCACAGTGACGCAAATCTGCGCACGCTCGCGGACGCACAGGTTCCCGCGCTGATGGCCGACAGCGCCATGCGGCAGCGCGACGCGCGATTCGCGACCCAGGACCGGTACACGCAACTCCCGAATCCGTTGCACGACAAATCGCGACCCGCGACAAAGTCCGCCTTCGTGTTCTCGCCCGAAGACTTTCGCTACGATCCGGTCGCGCGCACCGGTATCTGTCCCGCGGGCAAGTCGCTGAATCGCCGGGGCGCAGCAAACGTGACCGGCGGCCATGTCGGGGAGCTCTTTCAAGGGGCGCAGCGGGATTGTGGTCCGTGTCCACGGCGCGCCCAATGCTTGCGCACGCCGGGCACCACGCCTGTGCGGAACGTGGCCTTCTTCCGCGATCGCGTCGGCCTCGACGTGAACTCCTCCGCACTCATGCGCGACCGCATCGATGCACCGGCGGGTCGCGCGCAGTACGCGCGGCGCTTTGCCACCGTGGAGCCCGTCTTCGCGAATCTGCGCGCGAACGAGCGCCTCGATCGCTTCACACTGCGCGGGCGCGCGAAGGTCGATACGCAGGGGAAGCTGTACTGCCTCGTGCACAACATCGAGAAGCTCGCGAAGAGCGGCTACGCGGCCTGAGACGGAGCGTTATGCGGTGCTGAGGCGTCCACGGCGCCCCGTGGACGCAAACGACACGATCTATTCGTACTACGGCTGGTATGCCAACCGTCCGCGCGGAATGCGACGACAGGCTGAGCCCGCGGCAGCCGATACGCCACCCCTGATCGTCCCCGCCACACGACTCGCACCGAGCGAAGCCACTCGCCGATGGGCGGCCCTCCTGCAGCAGATGTTCGAGGTCGACCCGATCGCCTGCCCCACCTGCCACGGCGCGATGCGCATCGTCGCCATCATCACGCAGACGTCGGTGATCGACCAGATCCTCACCCACCTCTGCACCCGCGCGGCCCGTGAGGCGCACGCCGGGCCGCGGAGCCCCCCATCGACGCGGGCCCCCGCGAGCCGGGGCACGACACGCGCCCCACGCCCGCCCGCCGACGCCCCGACTCCCCCCTGAGGATGCGCCTCCTCAACGCCCCACGACCACGCGGGGACGTTCGGCGTGCGCGGCGGTCCCACCGCAGCGACCCCGCGGTCCCCACCGGCTCCCGCCGGCCCCGGGTCACCCGTCCGGACCGCAGGCCGAACCGCCCGCGAGGCGCACCGGCGCGGTGGCGGTCGCGCCGAAGCCCGCTCCCCGCTGCTCGCGAGGCAGCGGACCAGGGCCTATACTCCAGCCACCCCGATTGAATTTCCTATCGAGGGATGGACTCCACATTCATGCCGACGTCCATCGCTGATACCATTCACTCGACCCAAGAAGGGGTGTCACCCATCGCCTTCCCGCTGTTCGCCGCCGACGATGAACGCGTGCTGCTCGGCAACGGTCAAACCGGGTGCTTTGTCATCGCGCGAAGCGATGGAAGCGACAGGACCCGGTATTGCGCTGATACGCTTGCACCGATTCTCCTCTCCGACTCCGCGCTTAGTCGAATGAGGAGCCGCGCCAACGGCCGATTGGAGCTCCGTAAGGAACTGCCAAAGGCGATTCAAGCAGCGCTTAAAGGATCGTCCGTCGCCCTCCTTCGTCCCTTGAGCAGTCAGCGAACGCAGTGGACCACCTTTCGTCTTGGAGATGCCGGCTTGCTCGGGGCTGGCACGGCGATCAAAGGAGGGTTCTTGCAGGTAACATACCTCTCACAAGACGAATTGCTTCAGATGGTGCGTACGAGCGAAGGATACGCTGCCGTCCCAGGGAGGGTAAACTGGTAATGGATCTTCTGGTTCGCGATGTCACCGTGGGGATCCGAGACGGACGTTTCCAACGTGCCCTGTTTCAATGCAGCCTGCGCGTGGAGGGGCCCCGCACAATTGCACTCGTCGGCGAGAATGGAGTCGGCAAGACGACATTCCTGCGCATCTTGGCCGGATTTGCCGCTCCGCTTGATGGATCTATCACGATCAACGGAGTGACACCAAGCAAGTTCAGAGAGGGCAACGCACTGGGGCTTTTGCCCGAGCGGCTTTCGCTGCCAGAATCCTTGAGTGGCTACGACTTCTTGCGAAAGGTGTCGCTGGCGGGAGTAGTTAACGGCCGCGTGTCGCCTGCTGCGATGGAGGACAGCATCGCCGACGCCGCAGTGCGTGGAGGCGTCGACTTCCCATTGACAAAGCGCATAGCAACGCTGAGCAATGGGATGCGGCAACGCCTGTCTTTGGCGGCTTCGATGCTTCCCTTGCCGGTGCTTTTGCTGCTTGATGAGCCAGAGTCCGGATTGGATCCTGTTCAGCGAGCCAATCTGCGTACGCGCATCAAAACGATGGAGAAGGATGGCACTACGGTTATTGTATCCAGTCACGACATTTCAGGGGTGTGTCTCACCGCGAGTGAATTATGGCTCATACATCGGGAGCGGTTGACGAGCATCGATATCAGCCAATGTGAGTCACTCACCGATGTGATGAGCAGACTCCCCAACGAGTGGCGCGCATCCCTCTGAACCTGCGTTAGGCAAGGCATCCCATGAGCAGCTGGCGTTCGGTCTCCCTATTCGGATTGGCTGAAATTGTTGGTGTCTGGCGTCGTTCGCCTCGACTGCTTGGCGTTCTTTTTTCGGCTGCATTGGTCGCAAACGGTTTTGCTGCGGTCGGGCGCGCGGAAATTGCGCGCGAAATCGCCGACCAAGTGGCCGTAGTTGGCGCCTTGGTGCTTGGAATAGCCTCAATGTCGGGGATCGTTAGCGATGACTTGCAGACCGGTGTTGTCAATATGTGGGCACAGAAGGGAGCGAGGCTGCGCCAATTCTACCTGCTGCTTTTTCTGTGCCGGATGACCGCGATCCTTCTTGTTGCGTGCGGGCTGCTTGCACTTATGAGCCCGCTGGTTTGGCCACTTGGCGTGTTGGAGGTGTCGAATCTCGGCACGTATGCCAGCTATCTTTTCGTAGTCGCTGGCTTGGTTTCGACTATTGTATTTGCCATGTCAGCGGCCGGGCTCCCAAGAGATTCAATTGGAGCTGTGGCGTACATAGTGGTATCCACTTTACTCGCTATGAGGGTTGCAACCTACGACGGCGTACGATGGGAAGTGCTACGACTGTTTCTCTTTCCCATCGATTCCATCTTCGCTGTCACGGGAAATGGGGGGCTTCGAGATGAGGCGTTCTCGCCCGCGTTCGTCTTCTTCTTCCAGTGCTCGGCATGGATAGCGTTTGGAGTGTTCATGCTGAAGCGTTCTACGCGCCAATACCTGTAACTCAAGCTCCTCTCGGCGGGAATGTCCCGAGGCTAGTTGAAACTTGGCTGGTGCCTCAGGGATGCTGCTCAGGCGGCAGCGAGGGATGACGAGAGTTTGCCACGCAGGGCGGCTTGGAGCAAGTGAACCCAGCCGCAAGCGCGCCTTCGCGAACATGGTGCCAGCGGAGGTCAGCGTGCCGCTCGTGAGCACCGAGCCGTTCGAAGAATGTCGCGGCAGCGTACTCGGAAATCGACTCGTCGTCGCTGCGCTCAAGATCAGTCATTGCGTGAAGTCCGTGAGTGTACCTGCAGAACGCTTCGCGTTCAGCTGCAAGCGAGCAAATGAAGGCGAGCGAAGCGAGCGCACCTTTCGTCGCTTGCCAGCTGCAGCGCGTTGTTCGGTATCACGGCTCTGGGATCTCCAGGTCGCGACAGATCTTGCGAGCCAGGTACTCGTTCACTTCCCGGTGTCGCGGAATGACCGACGTGCGACGAGCACGCCGATTCACATAGACGGAATGGTTGCCGCCCTCGCGCAGCAGCTCAGCGCCATTGGCCTCGACATGCCGCACCAGATCTACTCGCTTCACGCGCTCAGTCGGAGGGGTTCGCGAATCACGGCAGCGCCGGCCAGATCTTCCTCAGCCATGGCGCGATTGGCTTCCATGACCAGCACCACCGCCTCCCGCAGATTGGCGCGGGCTTCCTCCAGCGTGGCCCCCTGCGCGTTGGCTCCCGGCAGCTCCTCGACGAAGGCGATGTATCCTTCGGGGACCTGTTGATAGACAGCAGTCAGTTCTACGGCCATATGGCGACCTCGAGACAGATGAGAACGGGAAATCTACGAGGTCCGGGGCGGGAGCGCATTCGCGGCTGCATCTCGGGCGCTACCGCAGACGTACCCGGCCGGTGAATCCGTGTTGCCCGGGCGTCGAGACGCTGAGTCCCGCATGCTTTGTGTGCCGAACGCGCAGCGTTCTGCCGCAGCGCTCGCATGAAGATGCGCGCGAAGCGCGCTTCCGCAATGCGCTGTTGACAGCAGCGCTGGGTTTGGCGAGCGTGCTACGCGCCCACTCTTCTTGCACAGAAGACGCCCGCTGGATCTGGAAGCATGCGCCCGGTCTTGTCGAATGCTCTGGTGTTCCCGGACTGCGCATTTGCCCAACTGCCTGAGAACCCTCGGTCGTCAACTTGTTCAACGGTGAGGTAGTCCGGGGAACCATCGAAGCACATCCGGAAGTCGCACCCCACCACCAGCGTACTTCCCTCTGTCGTTACCGTGTCCCAGGTAGACGGTGGCGACACGTACGTTCCTGCGAGTAGACGATTTCCTTGTCGCACGAGTCCGCGCATCGTGTTGTAGTAGAACCGATTCGTCGTGTCATTTAACGCAAGTCGCAAGCGGCCGCGCCGCACGGGCTCTTGATATCCGGGAACGGTAATGACTGTAGTCAAGTCGAACTCGCCAACCAGCTTCCGCATAGCGATTGAATCGACGACGCTCGTGGGGGTACGCGCCGTCGGCGCACAATCGCCGCCAACATTCCGGCCGACGTCGGACTCGCGGCGGTGTACGCACGCGAGTGAGCCCAATGTGAATGCAGCTACGGCAATACGACGCATGAGTACCCTTTGGTCATGTTGGCACGCCTGACGCAAGCGTTCTGCGGCAGGGCCCTTCAATAAGGTGCGGCCAGCGAGCGCAGCGAGCAATAGGCCGCAATCGTTGTAGGCCCTGTCAGCAGCAACGCACGGTTAGCGAGCATCCCGCCCCCGACTTGGCCCGACACCGTGGCGCTGCGCCGACGGATCGGATGACATGGGCACCGCCGACATCGCGTCGATCCGCGCGCGGCACTCCTTGGGGCATTCGGTCGTGGATGGCATCACACCACGCGCGATCCACCCGCACGCATGCCCCCGCTTGCGCGCCGCGATGCGAGGCGCCCGCCCATGGCCGCGAGCGGTACCAAATACGACAGGTACACGACGTGATACCACGCGGGGTAGTCCGCCCACACGCGCACCAGGTGCACCCACAGCGAACCGGCGAGGACGACGCCACCAAGCCACCGCGCGGCCGTCCCGGCATCGCGCGCCACGCGCGTGGACGCCCACGCCGCGGCAACCATGCAGAGTGCCCCGACCGCGAGGCGCGCGAACAGCATCGGGAGGGAGTACGCTTTCGTAGGCTCGGCGATGACGTATGCCAACCACAGGTGTCGCACCGCGATCGTGGCGGTAACCGCCAACGCCACCCCAACGCCGGCGCCGACGATGATCGCGACCAGCCTGCGCGGCATGGTGGACAGGGCGCCTCCGGGGTCGGGCCTGGAAGCCACGACGGTCAGTGATGATCGGGAAAAAGGGTACGCCAGCGCTCAAGCCATTCACGCCTAAACCCCGACTGGGCAAATCTGTGCGCGAAATGCTCCCACCCTACTCGCAAGCACGCGACCGGCAGCTCAACCCGATGCTTACCAGCGTGCCGGAACAAGGATACATGCTCGCTAACGCCTTACGTTCTGCTGCAGCGCATCATACAAAGTGCGGCCGGACGGGCGACGTGCGCCAGCACGGTGACCGCCTGCCGCACACCGCCTCGCGTTGACAGCAGCAACGTTCCGTTAGGTGTCTGCCGGTTCGATATACCGGTCCACGAACGGTCGCGCCTTCAACACTTCGATGCCACGCCAGCCGGATACCCGCAGCAGATGCTTATCGCCCGATACGATGAGGCGTGCGTTCGCGGCGAGCGCCGCCGCCAGGAACATCTCATCATCGGGATCCTCGCTCACGCGCTCATCGAGCGGTGGGGCATCCACCAGCAGGGCGTGCACCGTCAGCATCGCGAGCAGCGCCTCGAGCGTCCCCCACGAGCGGCTCACGCCCTTTGCTCAGCGCGAGCCCAACCCGACGGTATTCTTCCAGTATCGGCGGCGAGATGACGAGGCGGATGGCACCCGTACTCCAGGCCGTCAGAATGCGGCCTGGCACGCCACCAAAGAGCAGCCCTGACACCAAGACGTTGGTGTCCAGCACGACCTTCACTTGGCGCGTCGCACCTTTTTGATCGCCCGCGGCACATCGGCCGACTTGAGACCAGCGGCTTTCGCCGCGCGGCGCGCCTGCGCCGTCAGCGCCGCGAACTCCGACAGGGCCGGCGGCTCCAGCACCTTCAGAATGACGACGTCGCGATCCGCCACGACCACGAACTGGGCACCCGTCTTCAGACCGAGGCGTTCGCGAATGGCTTCGGGGATGACGACCTGCCCTTTCGAGGACAAGGTCGTGGTCGCGGTATCGAACATACTGGCTCCTTAAAGTGTCTTACCAGTAAGAATGGCGCCTGCCGATCCCGCGGGCAAGTCGGCGCCCGTTACAGACATCTAGCGCTCAGGCTGACCCGCGGGCGTCTCGCCCGTCGGGTCGAGCCTGAAGTTAGGAGGTCATTTGGCGAGTGCTGAAGGTGCCACATCCGTACGCCGCAAGCCAGCCTGCGCGATGGCATCTCGAACCGTACCGTCGCGTTTGGATTGGTCGACGAACTCCTTCACAAACTCCGCTGCTGCAGACCTGCCTTTGGGAGTCGCGATGGCGTGTTGAATCACCGTATAGCGTCCCTGAAGTACACGCGAACCAGGAAGCCTGCCGGAATACAGGCTGAGCATGTGGGCGTTCTCCGCGTAGGCATCGGCGCGCCCGGAGCGGAGGACTTCGATGGCCGCGTCGGCTCCTCCGGGCACGCGAACGATCTCCGCGGCCTTCAGATATCGCGAGAGGAAGAGGTCTGGTGCGCTCCGCTCCGGGACGGCGATCCTGACGCCGCGCTGGTCGACGGCTTCGACGCTCTCCACCTTCGAGCCGGACGGGACAAGATAGGTGTTATCAACCACCATGTAGGGCGGCGAGAACTCAACATCCCGGGCCCGGGCTGGGTCGAATGCCAGGAAAGCAATATCCCATTCGTTGCGGCCGAAGCTTTGCACCAAGGCGGCCGGATTGGGATACCCCACGGGCTCAAAGGGAACCCCAAGGCGTTTCGCGAGGGCCTTGCCGAGGGCTATGGTGACGCCGCGCAACTCGCCAGTCTGAGGGTCTCTCGTGACCAAAACCTGATTGGAGAGGATGAGGCCGACACGCAGTTTCCCCGTGGAAGCCAAATCGGACCGAGCTGCGGGCGGCACACTCTGTACCGATGCGCAGCCGGCGAGAAGACCGAGTCCGACGACCGAGACCAGCCATCGAGGAGCCATGAGCCTCGTCATGTTTATCCTCCTAACGCCTTACGTTCTGCTGCAGCGCATCATACAACGTGCGGCCGGACGGGCGACGTGCGCCAGCACGGCGACCGCCTGCCGCACACCGCAAAGCGCTGCCAGCAGCAACGTTTCGTTAGTCACCCATGCCACTTATTGTCGGCCGTGCGGTGCGCGAATGGCACGGCCCGGCGTCACGCCCTCCACCGCCTGCCCGCGCGCGACGACGGGAACACCATTCACCAGCACGTACGCGATCCCCACGGGAGGGAGTGTGGGTTCGCGGTAGGTCGACTGGTCACGCACCGTCGCAGGGTCGAAGATCGTGATATCCGCGTCGGCACCCGGTGCGAGACGCCCCTTCCGGCGCATGGCCGGTACGCGAGCCTCCAGTCTTTGCGCGGGCATGAACGTCATCTTCCGCAACGCCTCCATCAGGGAGAGCGCATGCTGCTCGCGTGCGTAGCGGCCGAGCACGCGCGAGAAGGTGCCGGTCGTTCGCGGATGGCCGGTGCCGTCTTGCCAGTAGGCGTCGCTTCCGATCATCGCCAACGGGCTCGCGATCGCCGCGGTCACCATCGGTTCGGTGTTCCTGTACAGGACCACGGGGCCTCCGACCGCACTGTATTTCATGAATCGCTCGCGATTCATGCGCTCGCCGGTACGAGGCCACTCGATTTCGGCCAGCGTCGAATCCGTGGCAGTCCGGTACAAGTCTTGGACGGTCGCGGACTGAATCTCGGTCATCCCCGCCGTGTACGGATATGCCTCCGTGGACACATCCATCCCCGTCCGCCGCGCCTCGGTAATCATGGCGAGCATCGCCGGCGTGGCGGCGTTACCAGCGCTATTGATGTGGACCACATGGAGCGGGGCACCAGAGGCACGCGCCAAATCCAGCGCCTCCGTCAGGCCGGCTTCGCCATTACGGATATGCACGTGTACGGGCGCTTTTGATCGCGCTGCCACCCGAAACACCGCAAGCAGTTCGTCATGGGTCGCGGCCGGGGTGTAGGTGAAGCCAGCACCCACACTCACGGCGCCGGCGTCGAGTCCTGCCTGCAGACGTCGCGTGATCTCCCCTACGTCGGCGGCGGTGGCGACTTGGTAGGCACCGGGACCGACCGGCATGACCATTCCGGAGTCTCGCAGCGCCGCCATGCGGACTTTGATGTGGCCGATGCTGACGCCGTAGTTGATGCGTTGTCCAGCCGCGCGCGCCGCGTACCATGCCGCGACATCAGCAGTGCCGAGTTCGAGTTCGAACGACGAGGTGACGCCGTCAAGCGCTTGGAAGCGATAGGTCTCTGCCGTCTGCCCGTGGGCGTGGACGTCGATGAAGCCAGGGGCCACCACGAGCCCCCGCGCCGCAATCGTGTCCCGACCACGGATGGCGTCCGTCGTGACGGCGGCGATACGCCCCGCTTGGATGCCGAGATTTCGGACGGCGTTCAATCCAGTGGCCGGGTCCATCACCGTCCCACCCAGAATCGCGCGGTCGTACGTGGTCTTCGATTGGGCCTGCAGCGCGACGGGCGGCAGGGCCAACAGCACAACAGCAAACCGTATAAGGGGCGACGACAATTGCACAGCCTCCTCGCTCTAGAGGGGTGATACACACTCGCGCACGCGGGAGAGCCGGTCGGGGTGTCTAACGCCAAGTTCTGCCGCGTTGCCTGATAACAATGCGACAGGCGAACGCAGTGAGCCAGTCGCCGTCCTTGAAACAGCCACGTCGGCAGCAGCGATCCGTTCGGCACGGCGCCGCACTTTTCACGGTGCTCTCGCTACCACAGGCCCGGCACCAGTCGAAAGCGGACCCGCGTCATGTAGGCCGCGTAACCGGGTAGCTCGCGCCGCAGCACCTGCTCCTCTCGGGTGAGGCGAAGCACGATGAGGATCAGGGGAATGATCGCCGCCGCCGCTGCTACGTAGGAGCCCAGCCACAATCCGGAACCGATTAGGATCAGCGGATCCGCGGCGTAGAACGGATGTCGCACGAACTGATACGGACCGACGTCGGCGACAGTTTGGCCACGCTCGGGTTGCAATCGGACTTCCGTGACGGCAAACGCATTGGCGCGCAGCGCAACATTTTTGAGTGCCCACCCGAGAGCAAAGGCAACTAGCCCGAACACCGCGATGACGCGCGCTGGGGCCTCGGTGAGATGCCAACGCCACACATCGAGCCCGGCCAGTAGCGGCACGCCCACGAAACCTGACGCCAGCACACCGAGAACAAGGGCGCGATCCCTTGCAGACTGCTCGCTATGTACGGGAAGGCTCGCACGCTCTCTCAGAACGTCGGGATGCACCCGATAGACCGCCCACGTACCGCCGAGTCTGACGACACAAAGCACCGCGAGCAGCATCCACGCCCGCGGCCACGCTACCGTGCCCGCTGCCACGAAGAGCGCCGCGGCGACTACGGCGGCATCAAAAGTGAGTCGAGCGATGACTCGGAACACTGATTCTGGGTACCCGGTGACCACTGCGTAGACGGAGAGCACGTGCCGAACGCCCACGCTCTGCAACGGGGCAGTTGTGATAAGATGCGGCGATCGCGCGCAGCGCGCACGCCGCCTACTGAAATGGCCCCGCCTGCAGCAGCGCACCGTTAGACGCATTCACTGATGTCAGTTCGAACGTGCGGCGGGTTCGAGGCGGTAGAGCTGCACCTGCTCCACATCATCCGCGTCCCGTCCCTTGCCGAGTACGAAATCGCTTCCCACCTGAAAGACCGTGAACCGCTCAGGCAGCTTCAGCCGTGCCACGATTTTTCCTGCCTGATCGAGTACCTCGCACTGCGCGGAACGCTCCCAAGGCATGCTCGGCCGAATCACCCACAGGCGCCCAAGCGGATCAACATGCAGCTGCTCGGCGACGGGCACGAACTCCGGAAGTGGAAGATGGTCATTCCAGAAATTCGTGTAGAATTCCCTGTCGACCTGACGCGTAATGGTCGCGAGCTCCGCAGCACGCCATTGCGACCAGACATCTTTGACCCGCACTCGCGTTGGGTTCCAGGAGATCTGCCCCAGTGACTTTCCGTCCAGCGACCACATCTCGATGGTCGGGGCGCCTGCCCTGATCAGGAAGACTCTTCCGGCGCCTATAGCGATCACGGGATTCGCCGAGAACGGCAGCCACGGATAACGCGTGCGCCCCCCGTATGTGTGCACAACGCGCTCCGCGGTGGGCAGCTCGAACAACGGATGTGTCTGCGCGCCGGACGAGTCGTAGAGTGAGTAGCGAAATCGGGGAGCGATGCGCTGACCCGGCGCGCCGCTCAGCCTTGCGTCAGCGGTGACGCGAGCGAGGATGGCATTGCGATAGGCGCCTTCAATGATGGAAAGCGCGGACTGCGGCTGCGAGTGCAAGACGAACTGCGGACGCTTGTTTCCACGCACGTCATATCGGTTCACGCGGCCGAGTGAACCCGCATCGGCAATTACCGCGGATTCTCCAAGGCGGAAGGGGCGAATTGGACTGCCCTGCTCGAACTCGCCCGGTCCGGTACCGGCCCGGCTCGCGCTCTTCACGTACGTCCCTCGAGCATCGAACACCCGAAGCTCTCCCGTACCGCTATTTCCCACGAAAATGGTGCCGTCAGACAGGCGAACGGCGCCGTTGACACGTTCGAGCATATAAGGCTCGCCGCGATCTTCCGCGCCGATGGTGAGGATCGGTTGCGGCAACAGCCGGATGGCCTGCGCCGCGGCACGGGTAGAGGCGGCGAACAAAAGGACAACGCTCAGAATGGCAGACAATCTTGGAAGTTTACTCGGCATAGTTTGTCCTCGTCTAACGCTGAGCTCTGTCGCGGGGCCTCTTAACAATGCGACTGGCGAACGAAGAGAGCCAGTCGCGTACCGCTGCACGCCCCGTCGACAGCAGCGTGACGTTCGGCAGGATCTAGCCGCCCGGGAAACCCGCCCACGCGGGAGGCCAGTCGAGCCAGCGGATCGCGTTGGAGCACGCGACCGTTCAGCCAAAGAACCACGCTGCGCCCGCCAGCCCTGGGATTGGATCGATCAAGCGCGGGGGAAGCGGTGCGAGCGCTCCGATCACGACGCCGGCTGAGCGCAGGTAATCCCAAGACTGCGCCGCCTCGCGGCGCGGGCCCGCCGCAAGGGCGAAGCGCACCCAATCTGGGCGGCGCCGATCGGTCTCAACTTCTCTAGTCTCGGCTTTCGCCTGCGCCACAATGGCGGGAAAGATCCCACGGCGAGCGCGCCATCACTGAGGTGCCGTGAGCATAGCGCGGCGGGCAACTCAAGGGTCCTCGCGCGATCGAGGAGGGCGGAAGCCGCGACGCCGGTCACGGGGTCCGTACCGTCGTGGTCACTCGGTGCCACTCCGGCTCAGTGCAGGGAGAACGCTGTGCGAACCCCGCTTCACCTAGCCGCGACCGAATCGGGTGAGGAGAAGCGCCACGGCGACGCAGTAGAGCCCGACTACGCCAATTGCCCACCTGCGATAGTCCACACGGGTCCAGCGCCCACCGCGCACGAGTGCGATTGGCGCCAATATGAGGCTGCAAAGTACCACGGTTAATACGACGAAACTCGACATTGTGATCTCACCTCCTTCACGAGAGTACCTGCCGAACGCCACGTTCTGCCGCGGGGCCTTCCAAGAATGCGATAGGCGAACGCAGTAAGCCAGTCTCCATCCGTCCCAGCCCCGTCGGCAGCAGCGACCCGTTCGGCGAAGTCTACGGTGTTCAAAGGACCTCAGAATCGCTCGGTAGTCACGGGCAACGCCCACGTGGGACCCGTCAGGCCAAATCGCGCGAAGAGCGCACGGGCTTCCTCCGTCGTCCATTTCGTCCAGTCCGGATCAAGATGACGACCGTACCACGCCCGAGCGAATGCCCAGACGTTCGAGAGCGGTTGCACGTCGCCGCGCGGGATCGCATGCCGCGCGCACCAACGATCGACAGCGGCGGAAGAGTCGAACAGCAGCATGCAGCTGCAGGTATACGTCACATTGTCCCACGCCTGCGTCATGGGAATGGGAAAGTGGACGACGTACTCAGGCGTCGTCACGGCACCGTTCTGAATCTGCACGGTGACCGCGGTAGCCTCTCCGCCCAGCCTGGTCGTGATGCTGGCGTCCGCCCCGAGCAGCGCAACTATACCGAGCGAGCACCAGGCGCAATTCCCCCACCAGCCTCGGCCTCCACTCTCGACCCAGAACAGTGTCGGTGCCGCGGAGAACGGGTGCATTTCCCAAATCTCCCCGCTTGTCGGATGCAGCACGACCCCGTGATCGTCAGCGAGTGCCCGGAGCGCGCCGGCAATCACCGCGTCGTCGACGGCAAGTTGTCGACTGAGTGCTGCAATCGACGGCGCCGTACCATGGTCGACGAAGTGGCGTCCGATGGCTGCGTGCAGGACACCATGAGGTAGAGACATTGGCGCAAATACTCGTGGGTTCAGACTGGAGACCTGCCGAACGCCCAGTTCTGCCGCGGGGCCTCATAGCAATGCGGCAGGCGAACGCAGTGAGCCAGCCGCGCTCCGCGCTTGAGCCCCGTCGGCAGTAGCGCGTCGCTCGATCCGACTACCGAGCCGGCCCCAAGGGATTCTCGCACCCGCGAAGAGTCCCGGCTACGGGCGCGCTCGGCGCGACCCGCACCACCGGCATCCGGCGATCCCCCGCCGTGTCGACTAGGGCAATCGGCATCGGGCACGTGGTCACCGCTGGCGGCATCGCGCTCACGGCAGACTGCGGCGCCGATGGCGTCTCACGGTCTCGTGTCTCAGCCACACGGATCTGGAGCCGCGCCGCGGGCGGCGTGCGTCGCAACGCGCCGGGCGAGGTCGTGATACTCAACGACGCGGAGTACTGCTCAAACGGCAACCCTGAACCGATCGATATGGATGCCGTATCCGTGCGCTGCGCCTGTGCCCACATCGGCGTGACGCCCAGCAGCAGGATGACGACGCCAGCCCAATGCTTCCGACCGCGCATTGATTTCACCCTCACGTGAGAGATGCAGATATCGAACGCCCACGTTCAGCAGCGGGCGAATGAAACTATATGCGAGCGCAGCGAGCTTCCAAAGCTCGCCCGTCTGCTGCAACGATTCGTTCGGCGGTGGGACACCGAGATCAGCACGTCACTCACGGCAGTCCCAGCCCCTGCGGTCATGCCAGCGCACTGCTTCACCGGTGCTCCAACCTGCAAACGCAAGCAAGATCCCGATGCTGACCGCGGATGCCGGCGGCAATAGGCCAGCGACGGCTGCTCCGAGGACAGCGGGAATCGCCGCGAGGAATCCCCCAAAGAAGACCATGGCGGCGCGGCGTGACGGTACTCCGCTCAGACATACGCGTACCCAGAGCGGCGGCGCAGGTCGAATGCCCTGGTCTCCGTGACGAAGCGCTTGTTCAAAAGCAGAGTCGCTTATGCCGGCCTCTTCCGCGGCTTCGCGCAAATGCGCGAGGCGAAACGGTGATTCCGCTTCAGCATCGATTTTCGCAGCGCGCGACAAGAGGTCGTGTGCGACGTGCGGCTCTACCAATCGAGCTTCTTCGCTGGGCGAATGCGACATATCGGGTCCATTAAAGAGAGTTCTTCGAGAACGCAACCGAGGGGTCCGGCCTGCGTCCACCGAGCTTTGCACAATCGACACGTCAGCTACATCCGCCGAACGCTGCGCTCTGCAGCAGCGACTATAAAGCAAATAGCCGTGAACGGAGGCGCGCCAGCGCCGCAGTTACACGGCGTACCGCACCGTCGCTGTCGGCAGCAGCGGCTCGTTAGACTTCGCGCCGCGGGCGCGCTCGCCTCGTGCAGATGGATGTGCCAGAACCACAACCACTAGCGTCACGGTATCAGCTCGGCGACCGATTGCCGCACTCGCCCCATACGCATCGCTGGATCTTGCTCGATTCCGATAACTCTGCGCTTTACCGTGCCGGCTGCATCGACCACCAAGAACGACGGCAGAGCGACACCCTTTTGCCACGGCCAGCGCTTCGATGGTGCGAAGATCTGATCGATCGTCCCTGATGCCAGCGCCACTGGGACGCGCACTGCGGCGCTGTCCAGCACCGCACGAACGGCCGAGGCAGAGGAGTCGTCTGCCAGCACGAGCACGCGAAGACCACGACTCGCGTACTCACGATGTAGCGCCGCAATGCCCGCCAACGCAGCGCGCGAGGAGCCGCATGTGCTTGACCACAGAGCCACGACGCTAGGCCGCCCGTGTAGGTCGCGATCACTCACGCGCTGGCCATCTAGCTCGGCAAGCGAAAACGCTGGCAGCGCAGAGCCGACCGCAGGCAGTGCCTTTTCAGCCTCCTGAAGACTGCGCTGGCAAGCGCTCAGACAGAGGAACAAGACCATTATCACCGAGCGCATGACAATCTCTCCGTGGCAGAACATGCGATTCCCAATTCGCCCCCAGTAAGTCTAACGCACATGCTCTGCGGCGGGGCCCTATAACAATGCGGCAGGCGAGCGAAGCGAACCAGCCGCCATCCTTGATTCAGCCCCGTCCGCAGCAGCGATCGTTATGCCGCGCCGCGCCGCCGCGGCCGATGTAGCGCGTCAACGACCGC
>Ga0315899_10000658_pt1 | contig 41047 bp, 36 predicted proteins | sample LakEriMetagenome_2_FD_203518 | JGI IMG/M metagenome (GOLD analysis project Ga0315899, IMG submission 203518) | Freshwater fungal communities from buoy surface, Lake Erie, Ohio, United States - Buoy 4 MA112 | ecosystem: Environmental > Aquatic > Freshwater > Lake | place: USA: Lake Erie, Ohio...
AGATCTGGCGGCGCTGCTGCTCGGCAGCCTTGGGGAAGAGGGCCGTCATGATGATGCGCTGATCACTGACACCGTCGCGGCGCTGGAGGCGCTTGCCGACCTTTCGCCAATCACCTGCGGCTGCGCCCTGAACCAGTTATGGCGCAGTCTGGACGAACGCCCCGACCATCTGCGGGGCCTTGAGGCGGCAGTTCTGGGCGCACGGTTGGCGGTGGGACAGGCGGGGGGGCGGGGCGGTAGCGGCAGCCTGCCGTTCCTGCCGCTGACCCTGACGGGCTTTACCGCACTGACGGCTACCGGCGCGCCGGACCGCCGCCTGTCGGGCTGGATCGCGGGCGCACATCGCGCGGTGCTGTCGGCGCTGATGACGCTGGAGCGGGTGGCGACATGGCAGGCCCGGGCCGAGGCGGAAACCACCGATCTATCCGGTCGCACCCCCGCAAGGCTGATCGCAGCCCTTGCCGCCCACCCAATGCTTGCCGCCCCGCAGGCCGAGTCGGAAACCGGTGCCAGCCGGGCAGCGGTGCAGCGCAATCTGGACGTGCTGGTCGCCCGAGGATTGGTGCGCGAGGTCACCGGGCAGGGGCGGTTCAGAGTCTGGGCGGCGGTGGCGTGAGCAGGTCAGATGCATTGAAGATGCGCTGGCGGGCATGCGCACTGCGCCAGGTTCAATGGGTTTTGTCGCAAACTCTGTCAATCGGCACGCAAAACTGACCCTGGATCGGCGTCCAATTTTGACCCCTCTGGTTGCGTTGGAGATCAGGGCCTGAGCCGACGGAGCTTTCATGTGGTGGAGGCGGGTCAGGCCCTGACCGGGTAAGGCGCGGTTTTTGAAACGCCAGGACCCGTTGCCGGTTTCGACGATGTCGCAGTGGTGTAAGGTCGTGCGGCTGAGCGGAACAGGAAAGTATCATAAGGGTCGATATTTCTTTTCAAAAGTCCCATTCGGAATTAGGTTGGCGTAGCGGCCTGAGGCCTCCGTTTGCGACGGCGTCGGGCAAGGAGAAGTCGTAACGCCCGAGGAAATTGATGTGACGCCAGGAGATCGGCGAGAGGCGGGCGATATCGGCGGCCAGTGGCGGCGTCCCGGTCGCGCTGAGCTGACGCACGGTTTCCTGCATGTAGATGGTGTTCCAGTGCACGATGGAGTTGAGGGCGAGTCCGAGGACGCCAAGCTGCTCCTCTTGGCCCTGGCGCAAAGGGCTTCTGATTTCGCCGCGGTCGCCATAATAGACGCGCCGACCAAGCTTGTACCGCAGCTCTTGCCGGTTGAGCTGAAACAATATTCGCCGCCGGAACGGTTGGTCGTCGATGTAGCGCAGGATGTGCAGCGTCTTGATGATGCGTCCAAGCTCGGACAGGGCCTTTGCCAGCGTCGTCGGGCGGTCTTTGACCTGCAGCATGCGCATGACGCCGGCGGCCTTGAGGTGGCCGAGCTTGAGCGATCCAGCCAGACGGATCAGGTCGGGCCAGTGTTCGCGAACCAGGTTGATGTTGATCCTACCCCAGGCGATCTCATCAAACCGCCCGTAGCGCGCCTGGCGGTCGATACGCCACAGCTTTGCGCCGCCGATGTCCGCCAGACGCGGGCTGAACTGATAGCCCAAGAGCCAGAACAGGCCGAAGATGGCGTCGGAATAGGCGGCGGTGTCGGTCATGATCTCCAGCGGTTCGAGTTCGGTCTCCTGTTCCAGCAGCAGCGCGAGGACGACCAGGCTATCGCGCAACGTCCCGGGGATCACCGCGCCCGCGAGACCGCTGAACTGATTGGAAATCATGTTGTACCAGGTGACGCCGCGCTCCTGGCCGTAGTATTTGGGATTGGGCCCTGCGTGGATGGCGCTTGTTGGCGCAACGAACCGCATACCGTCGGCGCTGGCCGCCTCGCCCGCGCCCCAGTGACGAACAATATCGAGACGGCTGTGCGCGGCAACGATGGCGGCGTTGGCTGCAGCTATGGTCTCGGGCCGAATGAAATTCTGGTTCACCCAGGACAACCGGTCGCGGCGCAGCGCCGGAACCTCTGGACGCACGAGCGGCTCCAGGCCGATGTTGCAGGCGCTGCCGGCCAGCGCAGCGCAAAGGCTGATTTCGAAGTGATCGACGCTGGCCTGACGCTCGCTCAGGTGAGTGAAAGCCTTGGCAAATCCGGTTCGTGCCATGACTTCAAGAAAGATATCGGGCATTCCCGCCTTCGGCATGCTGGTATGGACGGCGGCGCGAAGGGCCCGCAGACTGTCGGGCTCATCGAGCTTGTCGAGCGGCGTAACGACGATCTCGGTCTTGCCGGCGACCGTCTGGAAACGCAGGTTGGGATTGTCGTCAGCGCGGGCAACAACATGTCGGTACGCCTCATCGAGAAGGCGCGAGAGACCATCGATCTCCGTGTCCGCTTCCAGCGATCGACCCAAAGCGCGCGCGACCATCAACCTGGAGTTTTGCCAGGCCTCACCTTCGAGCATCCCGCGCCGGGGATCGCCATATCGGATGCCGGGCTTGGCGAACAGGTCGCGCCGCTTGATCACGAGGCGCCACGCATCGATGATCGCAAAGACATAGGCCTTGGGGTCGAGCACCTTGCCTTCACGGTCCAGGACATGTTGCCGCCACGCCTTCGGGACTGCGGCGGTCGGCGCATCGCGCATTTTATCGAGAGACGACCAGTCGCCGACGTCCTTGAGGAAACTGATCGCGGCTTTGACGTTTTTGCCGCCCGGGGCGGCGTCGGTTTCGATGCGGGTGACGACTTCGAGGAACAATCGCCGGGCGCCCCGCCATTTTGCCCGCAGTTGATCGTAGGGTTTGGTCTCGGCGGACCTGGCGATTTTCTCAACCTTGGCCATGGCCATTTCGATGTCGGGACGAGGTACCTGCTCGAAAAGCACGTCTCGCCATTCATTGAGGGGCAGGACGTCATCGGCCAAAACAAGCAGGCCCATCGTATGAAGCAGCATCGCTGCACCGTCGAGATCCCGCAGGCTGCGCAGACGGTCTTGCCTGTCAGCGGCTTCAGCGCCCTTGACCATGTCCGAGAGCAGCGCCTCGGCCAGCTCGGCGGCGTCGTCCTGGGCAGCGGCTTCAAGCGTATGGAAGAGCGCCGCGACGGTCGCGGTCCGGCGGGGTTCCTGAAGCGCGGCGATCGCCGACGGCTTGCCAACGCGCGCCACCCGCGCGAGCCGCTCAAGGGTTGTGGCGGGAACGCCCCGTGGCGGCGATGGCCGCAGATTGAACGCCCGGACTGCGTCGAGCCGATCGAGATGGCGGTAGAGTTCGGTCGGCATGCGCTTGGAAGGAACGGTCCGCAGCGCTGCTGAGGTGCTTGCTTCGTCTGTCCATCGCAACATCCTATGCCCTGTGGGCCGTGGGTGTTGCACTTGAAACTTGAGCCTAAGCAGCCTCGCGCGCGCACGATCACGGAATTCGGCCAACCAGTCGCTCGAGCACCGTTACGCCCGGCAGCAACACCTTGTTGGCGATCAGCCAGGCCGCAGCGCGATCGATCAGCGGGCCGGGCCGATCGTCACCGCTCCAGCACAGGGCGTAGAGCCATCGGGTCAGCCGGAAGCGCGCCACGGCGTTGTCGCCGAAGTCCGTGAAGCCGCAGTGCGTCCGGATAAGCGTGAGGTGGCGGATGCGACTGCTTCCGTCGAAATAGGCATTGACGCCGGTCGTGGGCTCAAGCTCGAGCTGCGCAATCACGGTCGCCAATACCGACGCCGGGATCTCGGCGGCCGAAACAGGGAATGCCCCCAGAAACCGGACGCTGGTCAGCATCACGGCAAAGCCGAGGCGATTGTGGTCGCCGCGCAGCGTTCCGATCAGGTCGCGGTTGGTTTGGTCGAGATGGAAGTATCGCGCGAGTTGGTCGGCCGAGGGTTCGCCATCGAAGCGGGCAAAGCCCTGGCGCTGGGCGTCGGTGAGATGACTGGTCGGAATGGTGTGCGAAACTTCCAACTTTTGCGAAGGAGGCGAGCGATGCCGAAAAGCGAGGCAAATTTCTTCGCAAAACATATATGCGAAATAAAAGCTTTTTGCAGTAACTTTCGCACGGCATTTGGAGCCCTTGCATGAAGTTCGGCTATGCGCGCGTTTCCACCGAGGACCAGCACCTCGAAATCCAGTGCGGCAGGCTCTCGCAAGCCGGCTGGGAAATGCTGTTCGAGGAGAAGATATCAGGGGCCGCTCGCGGCCGGCCTGAACTCGAAAAGCTCATGGGGCATCTGCGCAAGGACGATGTTCTGGTCATCACCCGTCTCGACCGCCTGGCACGCTCCACGATCGATCTCCTGCACATCGCCGAGCGTATCAAGGAAAAGCAGGCCGGATTACAATCGCTTGACGAGCCCTGGGCGGACACCACGTCCCCGTCCGGCATGATGATCATGACTGTCTTCGCCGGTATCGCCCAGTTCGAGCGGTCCCTGATTCTGAAGAGGACCGACGAGGGTCGAAAAGCGGCAATGTCGCGTGGAGTGTCCTTCGGGCGTCCAAAAAAAATGCGCCCCGACCAGGCAGAACTCGCCCGCCAGCTCGTCCTCGAGGGCAAATCCATCAGCGCCGTCGCCAGGACCTTCAACGTCCATCCGGCGACAATCTATCGCTGTATCGAGTCAAACGGATCCTTATGACACTTTCCTGTTCCGCTCAGCCGTACGACCCTCATTCAAGAGCTTTGGGCGGACGAGGCGGCGATCGAACGACATCGAGGCTCATCCCACGTCAAAGAGTTCAAGAACGCACTCACTGGAACCGGGGCTCAGATTTGGGCAGGTCAGTGTGGATTGCTGGAATAGGCTACAGATTTAGATCGGCTGATAAGTTCATTGCGCAGGTTGTTTGACTAGAGAACAAGTAGCGCCGAAACCATTGCCCTGCGAGAGTTTCACTCTCGATGAACTCATTGTTGAGGTCGGATTATCCTTCGGTCGCGCGCTGTTCGCTTGAATGGCCGCCCAGGCGAAGCGCGTAGAAGGCTCAAAGCGGCGGTTATCGGGCGAGATCCACCGAACCCGGCGGGTTTCCCGCCAGGCCGTGGGGAGACCCAGTTCTTTTCAGAACGGGATTTCGTCGTCGCGGTCGACCAGTTCGGGGTTTTCGTTTTCTGCCGACTTCGGGCGGCTCAGGAAGTCGGCCTTCTCGGCGATGATCTCGCAGCCGTAGCGGTCGGTGCCAGTTGCGTCGGTCCATTTGGTGTAGTGGATGCGGCCGTCGACGAGGACCTTCATGCCTTCTTCGGGCCCTGTCAGAAGAACTTCGCCTGGGCCGGGCAGGGCGGCCACATAGTGTCCCCGAATGACCAGACCCTGCCCTTTTCGCTACTTCAAGACCTCGCCCGAAATCATCCGCCTCGCGGTCATGATGTACATCCGGTTCCCGCTGTCGCTCTGCAACATGGAAGACCTGCGCGACGAGCGTGGCATCGACATCTGTCACGAGACGGTGCGGTTCTGGTGGCACCGGTTCGGACCGATGTTCGCAGCGGAGATCCGAAAACGCCGCGTCGAGGGCATGCGATCGAGCCACTGGCGGTGGCACCTCGACGAGGTCTTCGTGAAGATCAACGGTGAGCGCCACTATCTCTGGCGCGCCGTCGACCACGAGGGCGAGGTGCTCGAGAGCTTCGTAACGAAGACGCGCGACAAGAAAGCCGCGTTGAAATTCCTCAGGAAATCCTTGAAGCGGCACGGTCGGCCCGAGGAAATTGTGACCGACCGACTACGATCGTACGGTGCCGCGCTGCGTGAACTCGGCGTCGGCGATCGGCAGGAGACCGGTCGCTGGGCCAACAATCGTGCTGAGAACCCGCACCAGCCATTTCGAAGGCGGGAGCGGGCAATGCTCCGCTTCCTGCGCGTGCGAACGTTTCAGAAGTTCGCTTCCCCACGCCTCGGTCCACAACCACTTCAACCAGGAACGCACCCTCTCCCCCCGGACCCTTTTCAAGCTGAACCGTGCCGCCGCTCTCACTGAGTGGCGCGGCCACTGCGCGGGCTAAGGCGCGACAGGTTTGGGCAAACAGAGACCAGTTCGCAATAGTCTGCCAGCACCGGGCGCAGTCTTGGCAACAGGACGCACGCATTTGCAGCCCGCCCAGACCCGCGCCAAAGTCTCGGTAGAGTGTGCAATCTTGCGGCAGTTTCTCCCCCCGGCAGCGCCTGTTGTTTTCTTTGCCGCTTCCTTCAGAAGATTTCTTGACGGAATCATCAGCAAGTGTATCGTCAACGAGTGGCGTTTGATCTCAATGGCGAGAGAGCCGCATTCTCAGAACACTCATACCGATCAGGCCGGATGGCAATGTAGCCCCAAGTGCTTTTGCGCATGGGGCTTGTTTGTTTTGGAGATGCGATTGGGCAAGACATCGATTCCCCTTGGGCTGATGTTCTCGCAAGAGGGCTCCTATGCCGCTGTGGGCAAGACCATGTCTCGTGGGGCGCAACTGGCGGTTGACGAGATTGCTTGTGACCCGACTTATGATTTTGCCTTTCACGTGCAAATGGAAGAGCCGGGAGGCCGGAATGAAGGCTATGTTGCTGCGGCAAAGGCTTTGCTGGCCACGCCGGGATTGGCGCATGTGGTGGGGTGCTACACCTCCTCCAGCCGCAAAGAGGTGCTGCCGGTCTTTGAAAAGCAGGACTCCGTGTTGTGGTATCCATCACATTACGAAGGTTTCGAGACGAGCGAGAACATCGTCTACACAGGGGCGGCACCAAACCAACATGTCGTTCCGCTGACACATTACATCCTATCCGAAGGTGGACGGCGGGCGTTCATGGTCGGGTCGAATTACATCTGGGCATGGGAAAACAACCGCATCATGCGCGAAATCCTTGGCCGCAACGGCGGGCAGGTTCTGGGCGAGAGGTATCTGCCGATCGACGAGGTCGATGTGGCCGAGATCGTCGATCTGATCTTGCGCCATCGCCCGGATTTCATCTTTTCCACCTTGATCGGTGAATCCGCCTACAGTTTCTTCCGTTGCCTGCGCTACAAATGCACCGAAATGGGCTTGGATCAGCCGCGCGAATTGCCGGTAATCAGCTGCAGTCTTGCCGAGTTTGAACTGCCACTGATCGGGGATGCCTGTGACGGGCACCTTTCATCGAGCGTCTATTTTTCATCGGTCAAGACAGACGCGAATCATCGGTTCTTGAATGCCTGGTCGCGTCAGTATCCGGGAGCGGGTCAAACGTCGGCTGATGCCGAATCCAGCTATATTTCAGTTCACATGCTCGCCCGCGCGATCCGTCTGGCAGGCACGTCGGAGCCAGGCGCAGTCCTGCAGGCGCTTAGCATGGTCGAGTTTGATGCGCCGCAGGGGCTGGTGCGGATTGATCCTGAAAACCGGCACTGTTTCTTGTGGCCGCGCATCGGGCGGTCGCGCGCTGATGGGACATTTGAAATTCTGCACAGCAGCAACAAGCTGGTCCAACCCGATCCTTATTTGGTTTGGGAGCCTTTGTCGCGGTCAGCGCTGATGGGGGACAAGATGCTGCGGGTGGTGTCATGACATCTTCGGTGCGGTCAAACTTTCGTGGTGCGAGGGCGTTGGTTACGGTGCCCGAGGATCAGAACCGAGAGGTTTTGGTGCGCACATTGGAACGACTTGGCCTGTATGTCACCGAACGCGACCCCGCTGCCACCGATTTCCTTGCCGGTTTACAAGACGTTGTCTTTGTCGATGCCGACGAGGATTTCACGGTGCTCGATTCCGACATTCCCCACATCGCACTGATCGGAATGGAGGCTCCCAGTCGCCTTGCCCGGGTGGTTCGTCACCGTGCCGCTGCAGTGCTGATGAAGCCTGTGCGTGCAACGGGCGTCTTTACGGCACTGTTCCTGGCGTTCAACGAACATGCCGTAAGGCAGCGCGAACTGATTGAGCGAGAAAACCTGTCCCGCCGCGCCGAAGGCCGTCGGGTTGTGGTCAAGGCCATCCTGAAGATCATGAAAGATCGGGATCTTACGGATGACGAAGCCTACCGCGAGATGCGCGTGGCCAGCATGGCCAAGCGCGTCACGATTGAAGAATTCGCGGCTGAGATCGTTGCCGCGTCCACGTCCTCCATGCGTCTCACCGGCACAGCAGCGCATGAGCGGAAAACGAAGCAAACATAACAAGGAGGTCTACTATGCCCAGTGGAAGACAATTCGTAAAGGCCTTGCGCCTTGGGGTGGCCATTGCCGCCCTGACCGCATCCGCCGGTCTTGCGCAGGACGCCATCAAGATCGGTGTCCTGGAAGACCAATCCGGTGATTTCGCGGCCGCAACCATGGTTAAGGTGAATGCCATTACCCTTGCGGCTGAAGAGATCAACGCCGCCGGGGGTATCGGTGGCCGTCCAATTGAGCTGGTTGCCTATGACACCCAGTCGGACAACACCCGGTATCAGGAATTCATGCGCCGGGTGCTGCAAAGCGACAAGGTTGACGTGGTTTTTGCAGGCTTTTCCTCGGCCTCTCGCGAAGCCTATCGCCCGATTGTCAACCAGTTTGAAGGGTTGGCATTTTACAACAACCAGTACGAAGGCGGCGTTTGCGATGCCAACATGATTGTCACGGGCGCAGTGCCGGAACAGCAGTTCTCGACCCTGATTCCGTGGATGATGGAAAAGTACGGTAAGAACGTCTACACGCTTGCCGCCGACTACAACTTTGGCCAGATCTCGGCCGAATGGGTGCGCAACATTGTCGAAGAGAATGGCGGCACCATGGTGGGAGAAGAGTTCATCCCCCTGGGCGTGTCGCAGTTCGGCCAGTCGATCCAGAACATTCAGGCCGCAAAGCCCGGTTTTGTGGTGACGCTCCTGGTTGGAGCGGCGCAGGCATCCTACTACGAGCAGGCGGCTGCGGCGAACGTGAACCTGCCGATGGCATCCTCGGTCAACGTGGGCCAAGGGTATGAGCACAAGCGCTTCACACCGCCAAGCCTGAAGGACATGTATGTAACGACCAACTTCATCGAAGAGGTGGATACGCCTGCGGCAAAGGCTTTTGTCGAGAAGTTCCGCGCCCGCTTCCCGGACGAGCCCTACATCAATCAGGAAGCTGCCAACTCCTACATCGCGATGTATCTTTACAAGCAGATGGTGGAACGCGCAGGCACGACGGATCATGCCGCGTTGCGTGCCGAATTGGCTAAAGGGGATGTCTGCTTTGACGGACCATCTGGTAACGTCTGCCTGGACCCGAAAAGCCAACACATGTCGCACACAATCTATCTTGCCAAGGTTGAAGCCGACCACAGCATCAGCTTTCCCACAGTCTGGGAAAACATAGCGCCCTATTGGTTGGGTGATGCCGGGTGCGACCTGACCAAGAGTGACCCAAGCGCGCAATACACACCGTCCAGCCCGCCGCCCGCGAACTGAGGGTAGACAATCCGGGGGCGGCAACGCCCCCGGTCCATTCCTTTCCACACGCAGGGCCGTGACAGGCGCGGTGCGGATTTGACAAGGAGACGGGTGTGTTATCGACCTTGTTTTCGTTCTTCTATCAGTTCGGGGATGCCTTTGCCTTTCTGGTGATCGCGTCGATGGGGCTGGCCATTATCTTTGGGATGATGGGGGTCATCAACCTGGCGCATGGTGAATTCATCATGTGCGGGGCCTACACAACCGTCAGCTTTGCCCAGCTTGGCCTGCCCCTGCCCATTGCCATTATTGGTGGGGCGATGGTGGCGGGACTGATCGGCATGGCTCTGGAGGTGACGATCATCCGGCATCTTTACAACCGGCCTCTTGACAGCATCGTCGCTACTTGGGGCATGAGCATGATCGCGACACAGGGCGTGCTGATCGTGCTTGGGTCCACGATGCAGGGCGTTGGCACGCCTTTGGGTAGTTTTGTCGTGGGAGGCTATTCCTATTCCACCTATCGGGTCGTGCTTATGGTGATCGCCGTTCTGCTGCTGGTCGGGCTGTATCTGCTGTTTTACCATACCCGCGCTGGAGTGATTGCGCGTGCTACGATCCAGTTGCCACGCATGGCACGGGCAACCGGTGTTGATACCGGGCGGGTCTATACGCTCACCTTTGGCCTTGGCGCAGCGCTTGCAGGGCTTGCGGGTGGGCTCTACGCGCCCACGATGACGCTGGTGCCAACAATGGGTACGACCTTCATGGTTGAAAGCTTTGTCACCGTGGTAATCGGTGGCGGCGACATCTTTCTTGGCGCGGCACCTGCGGCAGCCATTCTTGCGGTGATCCGCTCTGGCATGACCGCATGGCAGGGCCAGTTGTTCGGCCAGATCGGGCTGTTGATTACAGTCATCATTGTCATCCGGGTACTGCCGGGCGGTTTGTCCGGCTGGATTCTTGGGGGGCGAAAATGAGCGGGCAGGATGGCAATTCAGACTTGGGCCTTGGGCCATCGCTGATCGATGCTGCGCCACGCCAACAGCGCAACACGCTGGCGCTTTGGTTGTCGCGGCTGGAAGGGCCGCAGACCATGGGGCGGGGACGGGGGTTCTGGTTCAGCTTCTTGGTCGCCGTTTTGGCTGCGGCCATCTATCCGATGTTCGTCGATGGCTGGACGGTGGGAAATACAGCGTATTTTCTTGTCTGGACCTTCATGGCCATGGGGTTGGGGGTAATCTGGGGCTACGCCGGGTCGCTTTCGTTTGGCCAGACCGCCTTCTTCGGCTTGGCGGGCTATGGGTACGGCGTGCTCACGCTGAATTTTGGTGCGGCTTACGGATTCACTGTTTTGGCGCTGGTGCTTTCGGTGGGTTTGGCAGCGCTGCTGGCGGTGGTCTTGGGATATTTCATGTTCTATGGGCGCGTGCAGGGTGTGTTCATCGGCATCGTCACCCTTTCGGTGACACTGGTTTTCCAGGCCTTCATGGCGCAGACTGCTGGGCCAGAATGGGCAATTGGGTCGGCGCGCCTGAACGGCTTCAACGGCATGTCGGGGATGCCGCCCTTGACCATCCCGTGGCCGGGGGGTGATGTTCTGCTCTACGCCGATATTGCGCTATACTACGTGCTCTTGGCCCTGGTTCTGTTGGTCTATTTGGGTTTGCGGATGCTTCTCAACGCGCCCTTTGGCAATGTGCTGGTAGCAATCCGTGAAAACCCCGAACGGGCAGAGATGCTGGGCTATGATGTGCGACGCTATCAATTGTTGGGATTTGTCCTTGGCGGGGCACTCGCGGGGCTGTCGGGAGTCCTCTACACCGCTTGGGGTCAGTACATCACGCCAAGCTCGATGGGTATCACTGCGGCTGCGCTACCGGTAATCTGGGTCGCTTTTGGTGGGCGAAAGGATGTGACCGCCACGCTGATCGGCACGCTTGTGATGATCTTTCTATATCAGTGGCTAACCATCTACGGCAGCCAATATGCCATCGTGGTGATGGGGGTGATCTTGGTCCTGACGGTGCTGTTTGCGCCCGAAGGCATCGTGTTGTCACTGATGCGCGGGCTGTCCGCGCGGTTGAAGCCTGCAGGAGCCCGCCAATGATCTTGCAGACCAAAGGCCTGTGCAAACGCTTTGGCGGGGTGCATGTGGCGCGCAACATCGACTTCGGCATCGAGGCAGGGGAAATTCATTGCCTGATCGGGCCCAACGGTGCGGGGAAATCATCGCTTTTCCGGCTTATCCTTGGTGCGCATAAGCCCGACAGCGGCAGCATTTTGTTCCGAGACGAAGATGTGACAGCGCTCCCGTCATTTGCCCGCATCCGCAAGGGAATGAGCGTCAAGTTTCAGGTGCCCGGCATCTTCAAGGACCTGAGCGTGCGCCAGAACCTTGTGATTTCCTTTCAGCACCACTTGCACGGCCATGACCTGGAGGCGACGATCCAGCGCGTGCTGGCGTTTGCCGGGCTGGAGGGACTAGAGGATCAGGCTGCCGGCACCCTGTCGCACGGGCGACAGCAATGGCTGGAAATCGGCATGGCGGTGGGGGTTGAGCCATCACTGCTCTTGCTGGATGAACCGACCGCCGGCATGTCGCCCGAAGAGACCCGCCAGACTGGCGAGATGCTTCGCGCCCTGAACGCGCAAGGCGTGACCATTCTGGCGGTCGAACATGACATGTCCTTCGTGCAGCAGATCGCCGACAGGGTGACCGTGCTGCATTTCGGCGCAATCTTTGCCCAGGGAACGGTGTCGGAGATCATCTCGCACCCCGGTGTCGCCGAAATCTATCTGGGGGCGTCCGATGAGTGACATGCTGAAAGTCACCGGTCTGCGCGCAGGCTATGGTGGCGAGCCAGTGTTGCAGGGCGTATCCCTGCGTGTCGGCAAGGGTGAGATTGTTGCCGTGATCGGGCGAAATGGGGTGGGCAAGAGTACTCTGATGCGCACGCTGATCGGCTTGTTGCCAGTTGGAGCAGGGCAGATCGAATATGCGGGGCGAGAGGTGAACAAGATCACTGCACAGGCCCGCGCGCGGTTGGGGATCGGCTACATCCCGCAGGGCCGCGACGTGTTCCCCCGCCTGACTGTCCGCGAAAACCTGTTGGTGGGCGAAACCGCGCGGCGTGGTGGCAGCCCTGATTATGCCAAGGTCTATGAATTCTTCCCGATCCTGAAAGAACGCGCCCGCCAAGCCGCAGGCACGCTGTCGGGCGGGCAGCAGCAACAGCTTGCCATTGGCCGCGCAATGGTAGGCGGACCGGACCTGATGCTTCTGGATGAGCCATCCGAAGGGATTCAGCCGTCCATCGTCAAAGAAATAGCTCGCAACATCAAACGTTTGAATGCCGAAACCGGACTGACAGTCTTATTTGTAGAACAGAACCTTGATCTGATCGTCAACCTCGCGCAACGCGGCTTTGTCATCGACAAGGGCCGCATCATAGCCGAGGTCGGCCCAGATGAGATCAAGGATAGGGAAAAGGTGAAGAAATGGCTTGCACTATAGCAATATCGCATCAAAAGGGAGACTGGGCATGAGCTGGTTTGATGCCTCGCTTATGGCAAAAAAGGGCGTTGCACAGGGGAAACCCGGTGAAAGCCACTTCATCGGGATCAAGGATCAGGGCGTGTTCCACTACGTCTATGGGCCCTACGTCAAACCTGTGCTGGAGGTGGACCCCGGCGCAGTGGTGACGGTGGAAACCCATGACGCCTTCGAGGGCAAGATTACCTCGGAATCCGACCGCCCTTCGGAAATCCTGAACTTTCCATTCCTGAACCCGCAGACAGGGCCGATTTTCGTTCGCGGTGCAGAAAAGGGCGATTGCCTGGCGGTGCGGATCCTCTCGATCAAGCCGCGCGGGCCTCAGCCGGTAGGTACAACCTGTCTGTTGCCGGAATTCGGCGGACTGGTGGCGACGGGCCAGACTGCCATGCTGAACGCGCCATTGCCGGAAAAGGTGAAGAAGGTGCGGCTGGATGAGGACGGCGTCTATTGGTCCGACAAGATCACACTGCCCTATGAGCCGTTCATCGGCACCATCGGCACAAGCCCCGAGATCGAAGCGATCTCGTCGCTCGTGCCAGACTATTACGGCGGAAACATGGACCTCCCCGATGTCGGGCCGGGGGCGATCATCTATCTGCCAGTCAACATCGCCGGTGCGCTGCTGTATCTGGGTGATTGCCATGCCATCCAGGGGGATGGCGAACTCTGTGGTGTGGCGATGGAAATGCCCGCGACGGTGCAGTTGCAGGTCGACCTGATCAAAGGCCACACCATCGGCTGGCCCCGGTTGGAAACCGAAACAACCATCATGACCATTGGCAGTGCCCGCCCGCTGGAAGATGCGGCGCGCATTGCTTACCGTGAATTGGTGCGCTGGATCGATCAGGAAACCGGCATGGGTCAGGAAGAGGCCTATATGTTGCTGACAATGGCCGGCAAGGCACGGTTGGGCAACATGGTAGACCCGAAATACACCATCGGCACGGGCATCGCAAAGAAATACCTCGGGCTGTGATGGCGTGATGAGCCGCCATGGCGGGGCACTCCGCCATAGCGGACTTGCGCTTGCGCGATTGGCGTGCACCGTGCAGTCTTCGTCCCAGCTTCAGAACACCAGACAAATGCTTCAGGGGGTCTATCATGCCAGATGGCAGCAACACGCCGTCACGTCGCAGCATCGTTGTGTCGGAATTCACCAACAGCGTGCTTGACCCCGATGCGCCCATGCTGGGGCCAGTGGAAAACGGCGGAACCATCATTGCCAATACGGCACCGGGTTGCTGGGGCCCGATGATAACGCCAGCCCTGCGCGGTGGGCATGAGGTGACGCGCCCGGTGTTCGTGGAGGGGGCCGAGGTGGGTGATGGCGTCGCCATCCGGATCCGTGACATCACGGTGACGTCGATTGCCACCGCCTCGGGGCACGATTCCTCTCCCGAAGGCTTCTGTTTGGGCGATCCCTATGTTGCCGGTCGTTGCCCGGTCTGCGATACCGTATGGCCCGAAACCCATGTCGAGGGGATCGGGCCGGACGCGGTCAAGTGCAACACCTGCGGCAATGCGGTGACGCCATTTGCCATCGTTCACGGCTACACGGTGACTTTTGATGAAACCCGATCCGTCGGGCTGACGCTGCCCAAGGCGGCGGCGGAAGAGATTGCGCATAAAGCCAACCATTATTCCGCTTTGCCGGACCAAAGCCGCCAGCATTCGATCCTGACCTTCGCGCCGTCCGACATGCCGGGCACATTGGTGCGGATGCGCCCCTTCATGGGCCAGCTTGGCACATGCCCGTCGATTGCCATGCCCGACAGCCACAATGCTGGCGATTTCGGGGCTTTCCTTGTCGGCGCGCCACATAGCTATGCGCTCAGCGCCGAACAGCTGGTTCAGCACAAGACGGATGGGCACATGGACATCGATGCTGTGCGCGCGGGTGCCATCATCGTCTGCCCGGTCAAGGTAAGGGGTGCGGGCGTTTACATGGGCGACATGCACGCAGGCCAGGGCGATGGCGAAATTGCCGGACACACCATGGATGTTGCAGGCAGCGTGACGCTGCAAATCGAGGTGGTAAAGAACTACCCGCTGGATGGTCCGGTCCTTTTCCCGCTGGAAGAAGACCTGCCGCCGATGGCGAGGCCCTTCAGCGCCGCAGAAAAGGCCAAGGGGCAGCGGCTTGCCGCGAAATGGCGTGTTGCCGAGATTGAACCGCTGGCCCCCATCAGCGTGATCGGCACGGCGGCAAACCTGAACCTTGCCATCGAAAATGGTTTGGCACGTGCGGCGAAACTTCTTGGGATGACTGTAGCCGAGGTGCGCAATCGTGCCACGGTAAACGGAGCCATCGAGATCGGCCGCGCGCCGGGGGTGATCCAGGTCACCTTCCTTGCTCCCTTGGCCAAGCTGGATAACGTAGGATTGGGCGATTATGCGCGTGAGCAGTACAATCTTTAGGGTAATGGGGGTCGATTTCCCTGCGCATTTCCCCTCACAAGTGTGTTCTACCCTCGTCAGCCACGACAAAAGTAGATGTCAAAAAACTGCTATCGGTTTCCCTTGGTCTCAAGGGGTAATCGACCAAGATCAGTCGGAAATCGAGTGGCACTTTGGTCAGCGCCGCCAGATGTTTGATCCCGGAGTTTGATGGTGCAATCTTTTCCTTGGAATGGAATGAGGCACTATGGACCAGATTCGTCACGGGAGCGCCACCACGACTGAGGCAATCCGTCGAGCAATACAAAATAGTGAAGAGAGCTTAAGGGCCTGTCTGCACGTTACGGCATCAATCAGAAGACCGTGGCGAAGTGGCGCAAGCGGACATCGGTGGCCGATCTGCCGACCGGGCCCAAGGACGCCAAGTCCACGGTTCTGACCCCCGATGAGGAGGCGATCATCGTCGCGTTCCGGTGGCATACGCTGCTGCCGCTGGATGATTGCCTCTATTCATTGCAGCCTTCGATCCCACACCTGAGCCGATCGTCCTTGCACCGCTGCCTTCAGCGACACGATATCAGCCGCCTCCCCTCGATCATCGTCACCACGAACCTCGCCTTCGGCGAATGGCCCAGCGTCTTCGACGACGCCAAGATGACCGCCACTCTGCTCGACCGCCTCACCCATCACTGCGAGATCGTCGAGACCGGCAACGAGTCCTGGCGCTTCAAGAACCGCGCCTGACAACGATCAGGGCCTGACCCGCCTCCACAACCTGACCGTTCCGTCGGCTCAGGCCCTGATCTCGACGCCGCGCAGGGGGGGTCAAACTTGCGCGCCGATTGACATCGCTCTATCCAGGCTTGTCAAAATCCACGGAATACCTCCAAAAAGGATCGGTTCTGCCGACTGTCCCTGCGTCAGCGCGAGGTCTTCAACTCGGTGATCAGGTCATAGGCATCGCCGCGATACAACGAATGGGTGAATTCTATCGGGCGGCCATCGGGCAGGAATGTCACCCGCTCCATGCCCAGGGCAGCAGCCCCTTCGAACACGCCCAACAGCGCGGCATCTGCGCTGGACAGGTTGACGGCCGAGATGCGCTGCAAGGCGCGAACCGGGGCAAGGCCGCGCGCTTCCAGCACTTCGTACAAGGACTGAGTGGCGTCCTCGGGGTCTGGGAAATCCCGTTCGGCCAGCGTGGCGAGTTCGATGGCCATGGGAAGGTCGTTGGCCAGACGCAGGCGGCGCAGGCGCACCACGCGATCTTCGGGCGACAGGTTCAGGCGCATCGCCTCGACCGGCGACGGCAGGCTAACTTCCCGCAACAGCCAGTGCGACCCGGCCTTCAACCCGCGCCGCTGCATGTCTTCGGAAAAGGACGTCAGCCGCGCCAGCGCCTGTTCCACCCTTGGTGGCGCATCGGCGATGAAGTTGCCCGCCCCGCGCTTTTGCACCAGAAGCCCGGACTCGGCCAGACCGCGCAGCGCCTTGCGGACTGTCACGCGCGAGAGGCCAAGCCGTTCGGCCATGTCGCGTTCGCTTGGCAGCACATCGCGCGGCCGCAACTCGCCGCTCCGGACAGCCTCGCGGATGTGGCGTTGCAGCAGAAGATACAGCGGGGCCGGATCGTGCTCAGACCAGTTCACCCGATTGAAGACCATGCGTTGATCGGGCATCGGACCCTTTTGCGATTGCGATTCGGCTCACTTGCAGCGCCGCCCGACACTAGTTGACTGCTGCCTTGGGGGAAAGTGGTATCTAATCTTAACGCCAGTATCCTGCCGCAACCCTTGGCAAGGACAGCGACAAGCAGGGCAAGTATCCCTCTAACTACAATCCTTTTCGGCAGATCAGGTGAGTTTTTCTGGCAGGAAAGGGCAGATAGCTCCACCAAAGTTGACGAATCGATCCTAATTGGCATTATATTGGTCTACTGAGGGATCTTGGGTTCGGCGGCAAGACTGCAAACCCTTGGCCCCGTCTTGGCGACGGTTGCGATCGGGAGGAATGTCCATATCGGGTTCATTGTCTGACAGCTATCTTGCCGATCTTGCGAACCGTATCACCAGCATCCGCAGCACGGCAGCACAGTCGCTGGAGCGGGCAGCCGAAGTGATGGCCGCCTGCATCCAACACGACGGTCTCATCTACATCTTCGGCTCGGGGCATTCGCACATGCTGGCTGAAGAAGCGCATTTCCGGGCGGGAGGCCTTGCGGCAGCGGTGCCCATGCTGGCCGCCGCCACCATGTTGCACGAAGCGGCAACCGCGGGCACGAAGCTGGAACGGCTTCCGGGGTTGGTGCCTGCACTTCTGGCCCGCTATCCGGTCGGTCCCAAAGACGTCATGATCGTGGTGTCGACCTCGGGCGTGAATGCCGCTCCAGTGGAAGCGGCCATGTTCGGCAAGGCGCGTGGCGCAACGGTGATCGCCATCACGTCGGAAAGCTATTCACAGGCAGCGGCGAACGGGCGTCCACGCATCGCCGATCTGGCCGACATCGTGCTCGACAATGGCGCGCCCCCCGGTGACGCAACGCAAGACGCGGGGGCAGACGGGCTGATGGTCGGCCCGGTGTCGACTGTGATCGGAGCGGCGTTGCTGAATGCGGCGCTGGCGGAAACCGCGCGGCGGCTGGTCGCGTCGGGCGGACCGGCCCCGATCTACCTCTCGGCCAACATGCCAGGTGCGGCCGACCGCAATGAGGACCTGATCCGGCGCTACCAGCCGCGCAACCCCCATCTTTGACCCATCGGGCCGCAAGAAGCCCGCACGATCCGACAGAATGACGCAAACCCCGCAACAGAGAGGCCTGCCCAGAATGACGTTCAAGACAACATCAAGCCTGACCCTCGCCGTCCTGCTGCTTGGCAGCGGCTCGGCCCTTGCACAGACCGAGTTGATGCTCTGGCACATGGAGCAACCGCCACACCGCGTCGCCCGGGTCCAGGAACTGCTGGATGCTTTCAACGCCGCCCATCCCGATATCGTGGTCAAGCAGGAACCGCAGAACTGGGGCGAGATCTATGCCAAGGCTCCGGCGGCACTTGCCGCAGGAAACGGCCCGGACCTGCTGTTCGCCATCCCCGACTTTGCGCCGATCCTGAAGGAAATCGGGGCGGTGCAAGATGTCGGGGCCTTTGTCGGAACGCTGGATGCCAAACACGACCTGCTCGACAGTGCGGTGGCTTCCTATTCCTATGACAACGGCGTGTGGGCTGTGCCGCTGTACAACATGGCGATGAGCCTGTGGTACAACAAAGCTGATTTTGACGCGGCAGGCGTTTCGGTCCCCAAGACCTGGTCGGAATGGCAGGCCGCCGCCGGAAAGCTGACCGCAGATGGCAAGTTCGGCATTGGATTGCCGGCGTCCAAGGGGTTGTACACCGATCAGGTGGTTTACAACTTCATGGTCAACAACAGTGCAAGCGAGATCTACAACGCCGACGGCAGCTTTGCGTTCGACAACCCCAAGACGGCGGAATCCTACGCTATGGCAGCGGCGATGCAGAAGTTTTCGCCTCCCGACAGTGCCGGCTGGTTCTGGGGCGATGCCGAAGCGTGCTTCGCCTCGGGCACCTGCGCGTCGATCCTGCAGTTCACGACCATCACCACCTATGACACGCAGGGCGGTGGCGATGCCGCCAATCTGGGGGTCGCGCCGATTCCGCATGCGGATGGCGAAAGCCAGCACAACACCATCGCTTATGCGAATGCGGTGATGCTGCTGTCGGACGACCCGGCAAAGCGAGCGGCGTTCGAGACCTTCATCACTTGGCTGCTGGAGCCTGCGAACTATGGCCGCTTCCTGAACATGGAACCCGGGCTGTTCCTGCCGGTGACGGCTGACGGCGCTAAGGCAGACAGTTTCTGGACCGATCCGCTGGTGCAGAAGTACAGGCCGCAGATCGAAACCATGATCGCCAATTCGGCGAACGGGATGCTGTTCGGCTTTACCAACGGGCGGACCTTCCCGTCGATTGCGCCGATCTCGGGCCAGAACGTGCTGTCCGAGGTGCTCCAGGCGGTGGTGATCGACGGGACCGATTCGGCAGCCGCAGTGGCCGCGGGGCAAGCACGGATGCAGGACATCGCCCAGTGACGGACCGGGGCACCCCGAGGCCCCCTTCGGCAGGTGCCGCTGACCTTCGGGCCGGCGGCGCACGCCCGCACAAAACCAGACTGTCCGAGCGTCGGTTGGCGCTTTTCTTCGTTACCCCGGTGCTTGGGCTTCTGGCCCTGACGCTGCTGTGGCCTCTGGCACTGGCAGTGGACCTGAGTCTGCGCGACGTGCGCTTTATCGGCAAACCCGGAGAGTTCGTGGGCCTTGCCAATTACATCGAGGTATTGAACCAGTCCCGGTTCTGGCAATCGGGTCTGCGCAGCCTGATCTGGGTGGCGGGAAATGCCCTGGTTCAGACCGTGTTGGCGCTTGCTGCGGCCCTGGTCCTGCATCAGAGTTTTCCCGGCGTGCGCATCGCACAGGTCTGGGTGCTGCTGACCTGGATCGTGCCCACGGTGGTGGTGGTCATCATCTGGCGCTGGCTGCTGTCAAGCTCGGGCGGGATGATCAACCCGCTGCTGGTGCAGGCCGGTCTGCTTGAAGCTCCCGTCGGGTTCTTTTCGTCCCGCGAAAGCGCCATGACGACGCTGATCCTGATCAATTCCTGGCGCTGGTTTCCATTTGTCACGCTGATGATCCTCGCCGCGCTGACCCGCATTCCCGGCGATCTGGACGAGGCGGCGCGGATGGACGGGGCGGGTGCCTGGAAGCGTTTCTCGCGCATCACATGGCCCCTGTTGCAGCCTACCCTCTCAGTGCTGCTGGTGGTGGGCACGCTCTTGTCCTTCAACGTGTTCGACATCATCTGGCTGATCACGGCGGGCGGGCCCTCGAGCGGCACGCAGACTTTGCCGGTGCTGATCTATGAAACTGCCTTCAAGGGCTACGAGTTGTCCCGCGCAGCGGCGATCTCGGTGCTGACCGGGCTGATGCTGATGGGGTTCGCGATTGCGGCCAGCCGGTCGATGACGCGGGAGGACGCAGCATGAGACAAAGCCTGTCCTTGAACCTGTTGCTTGCGGCGACGATCCTGTTCTTTCTGCTGTTGATCGGCATGCCGTTCTGGTGGGTTGTCAGCGGGTCCTTCAAGCTGCCGCAGGAAATCATCGCACGCGAACCCACCATGATACCGCAAAGCTTCACCTTGCAGCATTATGCCAAGCTGCTGGCGGCTTCGGCCTATCCCACGTATCTGGTGAACAGCCTGATCGTGGGGGTGGCGTCCTCCGTATTGACGGTGGTGCTGGCCGTCCCCGCAGCCTATGCCTTTTTCAGGATGGAGTTCCCGTTCCGCGAGGGATTGTATCGTGCCATCCTGCTGGCCTACGCCTTTCCGGGGGTGATCGTTCTGATCCCGATCTACGGGCTGTTCGCGCAACTGGGGCTGGTCGACAACCTTCTGGCGCTTATCATCGTCAACACGACCTTAGCCCTTCCGTTTTCCATCTGGATGATGCGGTCGTTTCTGGCCAGCATTCCGCGGGATATCGAGGAAGCCGCGCGGATGGATGGCGCTCCCATCCCGGTGATCCTGCGGCGGATCCTGGTGCCGCTGATCCTGCCGGGTGTTGCTGCGGTGGGGGTCTTTGCCTTCATCTCGTCCTGGACCGAATACCTGTTCGCGTCGGTGCTGATCCTGTCGGATGCAAACCGCACGGTGCCGGTCGGGTTTGCCGGGATCATCGGACAATACCAGATCGACTGGGGCCTTCTGCTGGCGGGGGCGAGTCTTGCGATCCTGCCTGTGGTCGTCATCTTTTCGCTGATCGGGCGGGCCCTCGTTTCGGGCCTGACCGATGGGGCAGTGAAGTGAAGCGGAGTTCGTGGTGCCAGACCTGACCTTGCGCGGCGTGACCAAGCGGTTCGGTGCGACGGAAGCGGTGCGCAGCATCGACCTGACCATCTACTCGGGTGAGATGGTGGTGTTTGTCGGCCCTTCCGGCTGCGGCAAATCCACCCTTCTGCGGATGATTGCAGGGCTGGAACCGCTGACGGAAGGCCAGATCGAGATCGACGGCCGGGATATCACCCGTGCCGAACCGATCAACCGGGGCCTCGCGATGGTGTTCCAGTCCTACGCGCTCTATCCGCACATGACGGTGGCAGAGAACATGGGTTTTCCATTGGAAATGCAGGGGCTGGCCAAGGACGAGATCGCCAGGCGCGTACGGGCAACTGCGCAGACCTTGCAATTGCAGGACCATCTGGACCGCAAGCCCCGGGCACTTTCCGGCGGGCAGCGCCAGCGCGTGGCCATCGGGCGGGCCATCGTGCGCAATCCGGTGGCCTTTCTGTTCGACGAACCCCTGTCGAACCTTGATGCCGAACTGCGCGTGCAGATGCGGCTGGAAATCGCCCGCCTGCATCGCGAGCTGAAGGCCACGATGATCTATGTCACCCATGATCAGGTGGAGGCGATGACCCTGGCCGACCGGATCGTGGTGCTCCGTGCCGGACAGGTTGAACAGGTTGGGGCTCCGCTGGAGTTGTATGACAACCCGGCCAACGCCTTTGTCGCGGGGTTCATCGGATCGCCCCGGATGAACCTGATCCCCGCTACCGCATGGCGAGACGGCGACAGGCTGCGGGTCGTTGTGCCGGGCGGTCAGGTCCACCTGCGTCCTTCGGGACAGATGCCCTCCGACGGCGCGGGGGTTCACTTGGGGATAAGGCCCGAACACATGACGGCCACGGGTGGCCTGCGGCTCCCCGCGATCTGCGAAACGGTCGAGCGATTGGGAGCGGTAAACTACCTCTATGCCCGCCTTGCCGACAAGACCGCAGTCACGGCGCAGGTCGATCAAGGCCTTGCCGCAACGGCAGCAGGTGCGCCGATTGAGCTTGCGGTGGATGCGACGCGGGCCTTCCTGTTCGATGCCGGGGGCCATCGCATCGCCTGATCCGCAAGCCAGGAGGGAATGTTGGGGCTGACGCTGGGGCTGGATATCGGATCATCGGTTGCCAAGGCCGCGCTTTTCGATGCCGATATGGTCGAAGTCGCCACCGCCGCGACGCCCGTCGTGCAGGACCGCAGCAGGGTTGGGCTCGTAGAATTCGATGTGCACGCCGTACAGGCCAGCGTGGCGGCGCTGATTCACCGCGTGGCTGCCCGTGCAGGCTCCTCAACCGCCGCAATCACGGCGGTCGGAATCTCGGCTGCGATGGTGGGTGGCGTGCTGGTGGATGCCGACAACCGCCCCCTTCGCCCCGGCATCAACTGGGAAGACGCCCGTGCCCAGGGGCTGATCGACGCAATCGAGGTGCGCGACCCCGGAGCGCGGTCGCGGATTTTCCGGTCGTCGGGTTGCGTGTTGCAGCAGGGCTGCACCCTGCCCGTGCTGGCGGCTCTGGCGATGACCGAGCCTCAGGTTGTGGCGCAGGCCCATGCCTTCGTGTCGCTGAAGGATCATTTGCGGGCATGGTTGACCGGGCGCATCGGCGCGGACCGGACCGAAGCCGCCGTCGGCCCCGGCAGCGCAGCCCTCCGCGACCGTAGCCCCGCCATGCACGATCTGTTCGGCCTTGGCCCGCTGGCCCGGCTGCTTCCACCTGCCGAAGACTCAGAGGCATTGGGGGGCTTTGTCACACCGAAAGCCGCGGCGATCACCGGGCTGCGCGTGGGCACCCCTGTGGCTGTGGGTGCAGGCGATGTGCCCTGTTCGGTGCTTGGCGCAGGGGGCTGGAACAGCGGGCGGGCCACAATGATCCTTGGCACCACCGCAATGGTCGGACAATCCTTTGCGCAGCCCGTGTTCGATCCGCCTGACCTGGGGCTGCTGTTCACCCTGCCCGGCCAGCGCTGGTTTCGTGCAATGGTCAATGTGGCCGGCACGCTGAACCTTGACTGGGCGCTGTCCACGTTGGCCCCCGACCTGGCCACGACAGCCGATCCCTTCGCCGCGTTTGAAGCGCGGGCAGCACAGTCCCCCATCGGGGCGAGCGGGGTCAGTTATCTGCCTTATCTGAGCGACAGCGGAATCATTGCACCGGTGATCGATCCCGAAGCGCGGGCCGGTTTTGCTGGCCTGACACCCCGGCACGGCCCGCATGACATGCTGCGGGCTGTCTACGAAGGGGTTGCGTTTTCGCTGGTCGACCTTCTGGATCTGACCGGATTTTCCGGTGACCGGATCGCACTGGTTGGCGGGGGAGCGCACAGCGCCCTATGGCCTGGCATGATTGCCGACATCACCGGCAATTCGGTTGATTTGTTCTTGGGACGGGAGTTTGGTGCCCGCGGGGCAGCCCTTCTCGCACGGGTCGCGGTGGGTGACCTGCCGGACGTCTCTGCTGCCGCCGCTCTTGCGCCGCCGCTGCGCCGCAGTGTCGCGCCGGACCCATCCCGTCACATGGCCTATTCTCTTGCGCGCGAGAACTTTTGCCGGCACCGGCAAAGGATGTTTCCCTGAGTGTCCAGACCTAACCGATGGGCTGGACGCTACCCGGCGGCGTCGATCTGCCAAGGTAGAGGGTGTTGCAACAGTGCAGTGAAGGGGAGCGCCCACAGGAAAGTTCAGCATTATCCACCAAAAAACTTGGCTCACTTAGGGTCAGGACTCGTTCTTGTTTCATAGCCAGCACATGACGGTTGCGACGAGCGCGATGGCGGAGAGGAAGACCTTTGGGCACCGGTCGTAGCGGGTGGCAACGCGCCGCCAGTCCTTCAGCCGCCCGAACATGATCTCGATCCTGTTGCGGCGTTTGTAGCGGCGTCTGTCGTGCTTGATGGGCTTGCTGCGAGACTTCCGGCCCGGGATGCAGGGCTTTATCCCCTTGTCCTTCAACGCATCTCTGAACCAGTCGGCGTCATAGCCCCGGTCTGCCAGCAGCCACTCCGCCTTTGGCAAACTGCCCAGCAGGGCTGCCGCTCCGGCATAATCGCTGACCTGGCCTGCGGTCATGTAGAAGCGGATCGGGCGACCTTCCGCGTTGGTGACGGCGTGCAGCTTTGTGTTCATGCCGCCCTTGGTTCGGCCAATCAGACGGCCCCTTTTATCGTCGGGCCCCCCTTTTTCGACCGCATGCTGGATGCCGAGCGGTGTGCCTTGAGGTAGGTCGCGTCGATCATCACCGTCTTCGGAACAGCCGCTTCTGCCGCCAGACCTTCCATCATCCGGGCAAAGATACCCTTGTCGCCCCACCGCTTCCATCGGTTGTAGAGCGTCTTCGGCGGGCCATACTCCCGGGGCGCATCACACCTCCGCAAACCATTGCGATTGATGAAGATAATCCCGCTCAGCACCCGTCGGTCATCGACGCGTGGCTTGCCATGGCTCTTGGGAAAGAAGCGTTCCAGACGCGCCATCTGCGCGTCCGTCAGCCAGAAAAGGTTGCTCATTGCTCGGTCTCCTTGCCGAGCCTGAATCATGCCGACAGAGCAAGTTCAATGGGTCCTGACCCTAGCTTTTCGCGAAGTCCCTGATTGCCTCCACGAGGCAATCCAGACTGTCCGTGAAAGGCCTTTGCAGCGCCCTTGTGAGGAGCGACAACTCGGTGCAGGCCACCAGCACATGCCCTTCTGCCGCCTCGGCCAACGCGGCCATGGCCGCATGCGCATCAGCCCCCGTATCCCCCGCCTTGACTCGCCGGATCAGCGCCAGCACCGGCCCTTCATCGTCGGGCCAGGCCGGCGTGATCCCGACCTCGGTGAAATGCGCGTCGAAAGCCCCCGTCAGCCGCACCGCAGGCGAGGCGAGCATCGCGACCCGCCCCTTCGGCAGCGCCGCCACCGTCGTCGCCCGCATGTCGAGGAACGGCAGGGGCGTCGCCGCCATGATTTCGGGTGCATAGGCATGGGCGGTGTTGCAGGGCATGGCCAGCGCCTCTGCCCCGGCCGCCTGCAGATCGCGCGCCATCTGCGCCAGCACCGGGCCAGGGTCCTCGCCCGTCCCTTCGATCAGCCGGCGGATGCGGCTGGGCACGCCCGGGTTCTGGTGCACGATCAGAGGGATATGGTCGGCATCGTCGCGCGCTTCCACGGCCTTCAAGAGACGCTTCATCAGAAGCACCGTCGCCTCCGGCCCTATGCCGCCCAGGATGCCGACCGTTCTCATGCGTGGCGCAGTACGTGGGTATAGCCGGTCAGGCCGATTGCTCCACCGGTGTGCAGGAAGACAATCCGCTGGCCTTTGGTGAAATGCCCCTTGCGGCAGAGGTCGATCAGACCTGCCGCGCCCTTGCCGGAATAGACCGGGTCGAGGAGGATCGCCTCCTGTTTTGCAAAGATGTCGATGGCCTCAAGCGTACTCTCGGCCGGGATGCCATAGCCCTTGCCGATGTAATCGCAGTTCGCCACCACATCCTCACGCCGGACCACGCCCGGAGTTTCGACCTTCTCCTCGACCGCCTGCGCCAGCCGGAAGACATTGCCTTCCTGCACATCCTTTGGCGCGCGCACCCCGATGCCCAGAAGCGGAAGTTGCGCGTTCAGCGCCTTCAGCCCCACGATCAGCCCGGCATGTGTGCCCGCCGACCCGGTGGCCGTGACCATGTGGTCAAAGACCAGCCCCCGCTCCACCATCTGCCCCAGTAGCTCTAGCGCGCATGTCACATACCCCAGTGCCCCCGTCGCGTTCGACCCGCCACCGACAATGGCGTAGGGTTTGCGCCCCTCGGCCTTCATCCTTTCGGCCACCGCGAACATCTCGGCGTTCATGTCAAGGCCGGGGCCCCGGTGTTCGATTGTCGCCCCGTGCAGTACATCCAGCAGCACGTTGCCGTTCAACCGGTAGTTCGGCTCATTGTAGCCCGTCCGGTCCTCCAAGAGGATATGGCAGTCCATCCCCAGCTTCGCCGCCGCGGCCGCAGTCTGGCGCGCGTGGTTCGATTGGGTTGCGCCTTGGGTCAGCACGATATCCGCTCCCATCGCCTCCGCCTCGGCCATCAGGAATTCAAGCTTCCGGGTCTTGTTCCCCCCGGTCGAAAGCCCCGTGCAATCGTCGCGCTTGATCCAGATTTCGGGGCCAAGCAACGCCGAGAGGCGTGGCAGGTGCTCCAGGGGCGTCGGCAGGTGGCCAAGGCGGATCCGGGGAAAACGGGAAAGCTGCATCTACTGTCCTCTGGACATTTTCTGTCCGCAAGTATCCCACGGGGGAACGGGGGTGTGAAACCCCCGGCGAAATACCAAGGGCGAAGGGCGCCGGAAGTCAGCGCAGGAACTTCTCCAGCCTGATGTCGGCGGTGCGGGCGTGGCCCTCCATTCCCTCGAACCGGCTGATTGAGGCAGTCACGGCCGCCAACTGCGGAAGGGCCTCGGTCGTCACCTTCTGCCAGGTCACCGTCTTCAGGAACTTGTGGACCGAGAGGCCCCCGGTATAGCGCGCCGCACCCGAGGTCGGCAGCACATGGTTCGTGCCCGCCGCCTTGTCGCCGAAGGCGACCGTGCTTTCAGCACCTAGAAACAGCGACCCATAAGCTGACAGCCTCGCCTTCCACCAGTCGAGGTTCGCGGCCTGCACATGCAGATGTTCCGGCGCGATACGGTCGGCGGTCGCCGCCATCGCCTCTGGCCCATCGCAGAGGATGATCTCGCCCAGGCCGGCCCAGGCCGCCTCGGCCGCCGCGCGATTGGGTTGGGGGAGTTCTGCAGCGAAGAGGGGCGCAAGGCGCGCCACTTCCCCGGCAAGCACCGGGCTGTCGGTCACCAGCCAGACCGGCGAGTTCGCTCCATGTTCGGCCTGCCCGATCAGGTCCCAAGCGACGATGGCGGGGTCGGCTGAGGCATCCGCAATCACCATGCTGTCGGTCGGCCCTGCAACCATGTCGATGCCGATCCGTCCATAGAGAAGGCGCTTCGCCTCGGCCACATACTGGTTGCCGGGGCCGACAAGGATATCCGCCGCCGGCAGGCCGAAGAGGCCGAAGGCCAGCGCGGCCACCCCTTGAATGCCGCCCAAGGCGAGCACCCGGTCCACCCCGCAGTGGTGGAGCGTATAGAGGATCGCATCCGGAACCCCCGCCCGGGCATCGGCGCGCGGAGGCGAGACGGCGGCGATATGCCGGACCCCGGCCACTTTGGCCGTCGTCACAGTCATCATCGCGCTCGCAATATGGCTGTAGCGCCCGCCGGGCACATAGCAGCCCGCCGCGCTCACGGGGATCAGCCGCTGCCCTGCCGTCAGGCCGGGGCGCAACTCAACCTCGGTCTCGCGGATGCTGTCGCGCTGCGCCTCGGCAAAGCGGGCGATGTTCTCGTGGGCATAGGCGATGTCGTCCTTGAGCCTTTGCGGCACCCGCCCGCAGGCATCAGCAATCGCCTCGTCCGACACCACGATATCGCCCTGCCAGCGGTCAAGCTCGGCCGACAGGCGCTGCGCGGTCGCCTCGCGCCCCGTCTCAAGCTCGGCCAGCAAGGCCGCGACGGACCCTGACAGGTTCGCCGCCTCGGTCGGGGCATTGGGCTCGCCACGCTTGAGGTAGGTCAGGGTCATGGAGTCTCCAGCCGGATCGGGAAGTCGCCACGCATCCGGGCCTCGGCCTCGGGCGAAAGGTAGGTGGGATGATGTGTCGCCAGCACCTTCCGGGCGGCAGCCTTGGCGCGGTTCCAGGCGTCGGGGCGGCCCTTTTCGTCCCAGGTCACAGGCGCGTCGCGATCGGCGATGGTGGGATAGAAGTAGTCTCGCTGCATCGCCGCGATGGTATGCGCGCCACCGAGGAAATGCCCCGGCCCCAGCACCGCTTCGCAGATCGCGTCATAGCCCAGCGTTTCCTCGTTCACCTCGACCCCGCGCAGGGTGCGGTAGATCAGGGAGTGCATCTCGTCATCCAGGATGAAAGCCTCGAAAGACGCGCCAAGCAGCGACGCCATCATGCCGGAGGATTCGTAGATCAGGTTCCCGCCCGCCAGCGCTGCTGCGAGCGAGGAAATCCCCTTCTCCGCTCCATACTGCGCGTCGGGCACCTTTGCATCGGTCATGCTGGAGGCAACGCCCGAGGGCAGGCCCAGCCAGTTCGAAATCTGCGCCGAGGCAGCGTTCATCACGCTGATCTCGCCCCCGCCACCAACAAAGGAGCCCGTCCTCAGGTCCACCACCAGTGGCCAGTTGGAAAACACCATCGGGTGGCCGGGCTTGATGACATTGACCATCACAAGACTGGCCAGGGTCTCTGCCAGTGACTGCGCAAGGAACCCGGCCAGAGTTGCCGGTGCCGTGGCCCCGGACTGCGCGGCGGTGATGCAAGACAATGGCAGTCCGTGTTCGATGCAGGCGAGCGTCACCATCACCGCATCCTCGCCATAGCGCATGGGCGAGATCATGGGTGAGATATGCGCCTTGAGGAACGGCGTCGTCCGGAAGAGGCCGGAATTGCCGTCACCCCCCAGCCCGATGTCCACCATCCGCATGATCGGGGCGACGTGGTCGTGGATGGTGAAGGAGGTGGCGACGGGCTTCGTCGTGGCCTTCATCAGCGCAAAGACGGTGTTCACGTCGAGGTCGAAGATATCCGTTACGTCCGTCGCCACGCAGCAGCGGGTGAACCAGCTGACATTCGTCAGTGTGTCCTGCAGCCGGGTGAAGTCGTAAAGATCGCGCAGCGTGGACGGCCGGTAACCGCCGCTGTCGATATCCAGCGTCAGGACCGCAGCACCCCCGGTGCCGAAATGGACTGCATCGCCGCCGACCTCGATCGACCGGGCCGGATCGCGGCCGTGGAAGGTGAAGGTCTTTGCGGCCAAGCCGATGACGCGTTCGACGAGGTCGCGGGGAAAGAACACCCGGCTATCTCCGAAGGTCGCCCCGGCGGCGACGAAGGGCTTGACCATGATCTCGGGCACTTCGCCAACGCCAAGGTCGGACAGCAGGCGCAGGGCGGTCATATAGATCGCCTGCATGTCGGCCTCGGACAGTGGCCGGTACTGCCCGCCCCGCTGGCCCGGCGGACAAGGGTTGACGGCAGGCGGCAGGGCTCGCTTGGCGACCCGGTCCGCCCGTCCGCCGCTGCGTCGCCCGGTTTGTCCGTCGTTCATTACACTCTCCGCTGTCCGTTGCCATTGGAGGGGAATGCCACGGGACCTGACAACGCAGAAGCGTCTTCTTCAATGGAATTGACCAACTTCTTCCAATTCGTTGAACGTCCAGCCCCTTGATTGACGGCCCAAGTCCCTTCGCGCTTGATTTTCCGGCAATAGGCAGGAGCGTTCGGCATGAAATCCCAGACCCGCGTGGTGGTGATCGGCGGCGGCATCGCAGGGTGTTCGACGCTCTACCACCTGACGCAGGAAGGCTGGACCGACGTCGTCCTGATCGAGCGGAACGAGCTGACATCCGGCACCACTTGGCATTCGGCGGCGCAGGTCACGAACTTTGGGATGACGCAGACGATGGTCGGCCTGAAAAGCCATTCCATCAAGCTCTACAAGGAATTGGCGGCGGACCCGGACTATCCGATAAACTATCACCTCGGCGACGGCGGCATTCGGCTGGCGAACTCCGAAACCACGATGGACGGCTATCGCCACTTCGCCAGTCAGGCCAAAGTGATGGGCGTCGACTTCGAGATCATTGACGCCGCCGAATGTGCGCGGCGCCATCCGCTGATATCCACCGACCGGCTGATCGGGGGCCTGTGGGACCCGCTCGACGGTGACATCGACCCCGCGCAACTGTGTCAGGCGCTGGCCCGCCGTGCGCGCAAAGCGGGTGCTGAGGTCTACCGCAACACGCCGGTCACGGGCCTTGCGCAGTTGAAGGACGACAGCTGGATCGTGCGCACCTCGCAGGGCAACATCGCCTGCGAGATCGTGGTCAACGCCTGCGGCTACCGGGTGAACGAGGTCGGCGCGATGATGGGGGTGCATCACCCTGTCGCCTCGATGGAGCATCAGTACTTCCTGACCGAGCCGATCCAGGGGATCATCGACTTCGGACGGCGCGTGCCGCTCCTCCGCTGCCCCATCGACGATTTCTATTCGCGGCAGGAAAAGCAGGGGCTTCTGGTCGGGTTCTACGAACAGGATTGCCGGACGTGGGGCCTCAATGGGATCGACCCGAACTTCGTCAACGCGCTTTGCCCGTCTGAAACCGACCGCGTGCTGCCGGTGCTGGAGAACGTGTTCAGGCGCATGCCCGCGCTGGCCGAGGTTGGCATCCACACCATCGTCAACGGCCCGATCACCTATTCCATCGACGGGGCACCCTTAGTCGGCCCGATCCCGGGCAAGCGCAACGCTTTCTGCATCATCGGCCTGCGGGCGGGGATTGGTGAGGGTGGCGGGCATGGCTGGCTCCTCGCCCAGCAGATCGTGCATGGCGAGGCGCAGTATGACACCTGGGTCACCGACCCGCGCCGCTTCACCGGGCACGCCAATGTGGAACTGACCGCGCTGAAGGCCATCGAGGATTACCAGAACGAATTCCGCTTTCACCTGCCGCACGAACACCGCCCGGCAGGCCGCCCGATGAAGACCACCCCCCTGACCCCGATCCTTGCCGCCGAAGGCGCCGAGTTCGGCGTGGTCAACGGCTGGGAGCGGGTGGCCTACATCAAGCCCAGGCCCGATTTCCATGAAACCCATGGCTTCCGCTTCAACGAAACCTTCGACGTGGTGGCGTCAGAGGTGCGCGCGGTGCAGACCGGCGTGGGGTTGACCGAGGTCAACGGCTTCAACCGGTTCGAGATCACGGGTCCAGGCGCGCGCGACTGGCTGGACACCATGTTCTGCGGGCGGCTGGCGCGGAAGGTGGGGAAGGTGGGCCTCGGCTACCTTCTGAACCACCATGGCAACGTGAAGGGCGAGGCGACGCTGGCAAACCTTGACGAGGGAACGACATGGTATGGCTCGGCCGCCGCGTCGGAGTATCACGACATGGACTGGCTGACGGCGCATATGCCGAAAGACGGGTCGGTCACCATCCGGTCGCTGACGAACGACTGGACGATCCTTGTGCTGGCCGGGCCCAAGTCACGCGACGTGCTGGCGGCGGCCTCTCGCGGGGACTGGTCTGCCCAGGCCTTCCCCTGGCTGTCGGTCCGCCGCGCCTTTGTGGGCATCGCGCCTGCGGTGGTGATGTCGGTCAGCTTCTCGGGCGAACTGGCCTATGAAATCCACGTCCCGAACGCCCAGCTATATGCCGCCTACCTTGCCGTGCGGAAGGCTGGTGAGGCGCAAGGACTGCGGCTCTTCGGTTCCTATGCCGTTGAATCCATGCGGTTGGAGAAGGGGTATCGCCACTGGAAGGCGGATATTGTGACCGAGTTCAACCCCTTCGAATCCGGCCTTGCGCGCTTCGTGAAGCTGGACAAGCCTGACTTCATCGGCAAACCCGCGCTGGAAAAGATGGTCGCCGCCGGACCCCGCCGCGCCTTTGTCTCGATGGAGCTGGACGCCAACCATGCCACCGCGCATGGCGGCGATGCGATCCTGTCGGATGGCCGGGTGGTGGGATCGGTCACCTCGGTCGCCTGGGGCCACCGGGTGGGCAGGAACATCGCCATGGGTTTTGTCGAACCGGCCTTCGCCGCTGAGGGCACGAGGCTGACGGTAGAGGTGATCGGAGAACCGATATTTGCCGTCGTCGTGCCGGAATGCCTTTATGATCCCGGGAATGCCCGTGTTCGCGCTTAGGCCGTCCATCGCTGCGCTGCGTGTCAGCCAGGGCATCGCGGCAACGGGGCTTGCAGTCTGGTCTTGTCGGCAGAGCGCTGATCGACGTGCCCGCGAAGGATGGCCGTTCTGCCCGGGTTGCGGGAACCCGGTTTGAGCCGTTGTTAGCCGACATTGACGAGGCCGGGCGGCCAGCAACGGCACTTCGACGGGATGTTCGAACAGGTCGACGATGAGGCGACTGTTTTCGGGCGGGCGATCGTTCACAGGGGCGGGGTTACCCAAGGCCGAACCCAGAAGAAGAGGCGTTGGACAGATTATATCCCCGCCCGTATAGTTCACTGACCATCAGGGAGGAAAACCATGAGTAACCTTATACTTCCGCCGGGAATTACCCGGCGCGGCGTCTTGAAGGGCGCCACTGCAATGGCCGCCGCAGGCCTGATACTGCCTGCGACCATGCAGAGGGCGCGGGCCGAGCCGAAAAAGGGTGGCGTATTCCGTCTTGGCATCGGTCATGGCTCGACCACGGACACCTATGATCCGGGTCTTTGGGACCAGCTCTATGTCCAGACCTTTGCGGCGGCGCGCCACAACTACCTGATCGAGATCGCAGCGGACGGGACGCTGGTCGGCGAGATCGCCGAAAGCTGGGAGTCGCCCGACGGCTCGACATGGATCTTCAAGATCCGCGAGGGCGTATCGTTCCATTCCGGCAAGCCGCTGACCGTCGATGACGTGATTGCGTCGCTGAACCACCACCGGGGCGATGCTTCGACATCGGCGGTGAAGTCCTATTTCGATCCGGTGACCGACATCAAGGCCGACGGCGGCAATGTTGTCGTGACGCTCAACGCGCCGAACGCCGACTTCCCGTATCTGATGTCGGACTATCACCTGGCGATCATGCCGGGCACCGACGGCAAGATCGACGTCACCTCGCCCGACGGCGCAGGGGGCTACATCGTGGAGAGCTACGAGCCGGGCGTGCAGGCCACGCTGAACCGCAACCCGAACTACTGGAAGAGCGACCGGGCGCATTTCGACCAGCTTGTCCTGCTGACGATCATCGATCCGGTCGCCCGGCTGAACGCACTCATGACCAACGAGGTCGACACGATCGACCAGGTCGATCCGGCCTCGATCGGGCTTCTGGAAAGCCGGGGCGTGGCAAACATTCTGTCGATTTCGGGCAACGCGCACTACACCTTCCCGATGGACGCGCGCATGGCGCCGTTCAGCGACAACAACGTGCGTCTGGCGCTGAAGTATGCCTTTGACCGGCAGGAACTGGTGGACAAGATATTGGCCGGCCACGGCTCGGTCTCGAATGACAACCCGATCGGCCCGGCAAACCGCTATTTCTTTGCCGGCCTTGAACCCAAGACCTATGACCCCGACAAGGCCAAGTTCCACCTGAAGGAAGCGGGGATGGACACGCTTGAGGTCACGGTGTCAGCTGCAAACGCTGCCTTCAACGGGGCGGTCGATGCGGCCGTCCTGATGAGCGAGAAGGCCGCGGCCGCAGGGATCACCATCACCGTGGACCGCGTGCCGGACGACGGCTACTGGGACAACATCTGGCTGAAAAAGCCGTTCTGCGCCAGCTACTGGGGCGGCCGGCCGACCGAAGACCAGATGTTCACCACGGCCTATCAGGGTGGCGGCGCCTGGAACGAAAGCTTCTGGTCGAACACGCGGTTCGACGAGCTTTTGGTCGCAGCACGGTCCGAGTTGGACGAAGCCAAGCGCCGGGCGATGTACGAGGAGATGCAGCAACTCGTATCCTTCGAAGGCTCGTCGCTCATTCCGATGTACAACAACTACGTGATGGCGGTCTCGAAGGCGATCGCAACTCCCGAGAAGATCGGCAACAACTGGAACCTTGATGGTTTCCGCTGCGTCGAGCGCTGGTGGATGGCCTGATCCCCATTGCCTGAGACCAGGACCCGGGTGGCTGATGCCCGCCCGGGTCCTGGCTGCTTTTTGGCCAAGGCGGCGCAAGAACCGCCGGGCCTGACGGAAACGGGGGAAAGACATGAACGCCATCCTCGCGATGATCGGGCGCAGGCTGCTTATGGGTCTGCTAACGCTCTTCGTGATTTCGGTCGTGATCTTCGGGGCGACCGAGCTTCTGCCGGGTGACCTTGCCCGCGAACTGCTTGGACAGTCAGCGACCGAAGAGACGCTCGCCGCGTTGCGCGAACAGCTTGGGCTGAACGACCCCGCCCCGGTTCGTTACTGGAACTGGCTGACCGGCGTGCTTCAAGGCGATCTCGGCGTCTCCATGGCAACGAAGAAGCCGATCTCGGAACTGGTCGGTACGCGGCTGGAAAACACGATGTTCCTGGCACTTTATGCCGCCGCGATGTCGGTGCCTTTGTCGCTGATGTTGGGCGTCCTGGCCGCGCTGTGGCGGAACTCGATCTTCGACCGGGCATCGAACTCGCTCGCCCTGACGGCGATCTCGTTCCCCGAGTTCTTCGTGGCCTACATCCTGATCCTCTGGCTCAGCCAGTCGGGCTTCTTCCCCTCGATGGTGCGGATCACCCCGGCCACGACCTTTGGCGACATGCTGTACATGTGCTTCCTGCCGGCGCTGACGCTGACGCTCGTGGTTACCGCGCACATGATGCGAATGACCCGGGCGGCGATCATTAACCTGCTTGCCAGCCCCTATATCGAGATGGCCCGGCTCAAGGGCATGGCGCCGCTCCGCGTGGTGCTGCGCCATGCCGTGCCGAACGCGCTTGCCCCGATCATCAACGTCGTGGCGCTGAACCTTGCCTATCTCATCACCGGCGTCGTCGTCGTCGAAGTGGTCTTCGTCTATCCGGGGCTGGGGCAGTTGATGGTGGATGCGGTCACCAACCGAGATGTTCCGGTCGTGCAAGCCATCGCACTGATCTTCGCGGCCGCTTACGTCCTGCTGAACCTGATTGCGGATGTGCTTTCGACGATCAGCAACCCGCGGCTGATGCATCAGAGGTAGCGGCATGAGTGTGATCGTCTTCCTCGCCGCCGCGCTTGCCCTTTTCTTCGTGATCGGCGTTGCGGCGCGCGGCGCAATGAAGACCTTGGCACCGGTGGCCGACAAGCCAACCTTCCGCGACATGCCGCTGACCGCGTCCTTTGGGATCGCGGTGATCCTGTTCTACGTTCTTGTCGCGGTCTTCGGGCCGCTCCTTGCCCCTTTTGGCGAGGGAGAGGTCGTGGGCGCCCAGTACCTGCCCTGGGCGGCACCACATTACCTTGGCACCGACAAGCTTGGGCGCGACATGCTGACACGGCTGATCTATGGCGCACGCAACACCGTGGGCATCGCCTTTGCGACCACGGCGCTGGCCTTTGTCGTCGGCTCGATCCTGGGCATCTGGGCAGCCCTGGTGGGCGGATGGCTCGACCAGTGGACGTCGCGCTTCGTGGACGCGCTGATGGCGATCCCGGCCCTGATCTTCTCGCTTCTTCTGCTCACGATCTTCGGCACTTCGGTTCTGACGCTGATCCTGGTCATCGCGGCGGTGGACGCGACCCGCGTCTTTCGACTGGCGCGCTCTGTCGCGCAGGGGATTGTCGTGATGGACTATATCGAAGCCGCGCGTCTGCGCGGCGAGTCGAACTGGCGCCTCATCCGCCGCGAGATCCTGCCGAATGCCATGGCGCCGCTTGTGGCAGAGTTCGGATTGCGGTTCTGTTTCGTCTTCCTGTCCATCTCTGCACTCTCGTTCCTTGGCGTCGGCATCAAGCCACCCACCGCCGACTGGGGCAGCATGGTGCGCGATAACGCCACCCTGATTACCTTTGGCGACATAACACCACTGCTTCCCGCCGGAGCCATTGCGCTCCTGACCGTGGCGGTGAACTTCGTTGTCGACTGGCAATTGCACCGCGCCAGCGGGTTGAAGGAGTAACCTCATGGAGAAGAAGGTGCTTCTTACCATCAAGGGCCTGCAGATCGAGGGGCGGTCTGGCGATGCGTGGCACCCAATCGTCAAGGGCGTCGACCTGACCCTGCACAAGGGAGAGGTGCTTGGGCTGATCGGAGAGTCCGGGGCAGGTAAGTCGACGGTGGGTCTCGCGGCGATGGGCTTTGCCCGTGATGGCTGCCGCATCTCGGGCGGGACCATCGACTTTGACGGCATCGAGCTGCGCGCAGCATCCGAAGCCGAACGCCGGAGCTTGCGCGGCAAGCGCATCGCCTATGTCGCGCAATCGGCGGCCGCCAGTTTCAACCCCGCGCACAGGCTTGTCGACCAGTACTGCGAGGCCCCTGTCGTGCACCGGGTCATGGCCCGCGAAAAGGCCGAGGCGGATGCCGTCGAGCTTTACCGCCGGATGCGCCTACCCAATCCCGAGGAGATCGGGTTCCGCTATCCGCATCAGGTGTCGGGCGGGCAGTTGCAGCGGGCAATGACGGCCATGGCCATGGCCTGCCGCCCGGAGCTCATCATCTTCGACGAACCGACCACCGCGCTGGATGTGACGACGCAGATCGAGGTTCTGGCCGCAATCCGCGACATCGTGCGCCAGTTCGGAACGGCCGCGATCTACATCACCCACGACCTTGCCGTGGTGGCCCAGATGGCCGACCGCATCAAGGTGCTCTTGCGCGGCAGCGAAGTGGAAGAAGCGGATACCCGCAGGATGCTTGCCGAGCCGCGAGAGGATTACACGAAAAGCCTATGGGCCGTGCGAAGCTTTGCCCGCCCGGAACAGCCGCCAGCAACCGGTACCCCGGTCGTATCGGTGCGCAACGTGACGGCCGGTTACGGCGCGATCAATGTCCTTACCGACGTGAGCTTCGACATCCATGCCCGCCGCACGGTCGCCGTGGTGGGCGAAAGCGGGTCCGGAAAATCTACGGCCGCGCGCGTTATCACGGGCCTGCTGCCGCCACGAAAGGGTGAGGTTCTGTTCAACGGCAAGCCCTTGCCGCCTGGGTTCAGGGCCCGCTCGCGCGGCGAACTGCGCCAGTGCCAGATGATCTACCAGATGGCCGATACAGCCTTGAACCCAAAGCTGCGCCTGCGCGAGCTGATCGGGCGGCCGGCCGAGATGTATCTGGGCCTCAAGGGAAAAGCTCTGGACGACCGCATCCGCGACCTGCTGTCGTTGATCGAACTGGAACCAGACAAATTCATTGACCGGCTGCCCGGCGAGCTTTCGGGCGGTCAGAAACAGCGCATCGGCATCGCGCGCGCCCTGGCCGCCGAACCGCAGTTGATCATCTGCGACGAGGTGACAAGCGCCTTGGACCAGATCGTGCAAGAGGGCATCCTGAAGCTACTGAGCCGACTGCAGGACGAACTGAATCTGGCCTACATGTTCATCACCCATGATCTGGCCACGGTAAGGTCCATCGCCGATGAGGTCGTGGTGATGCAGCAGGGCGTGGTGGTCGAGCGAGGCCCCAAGGCGGTGCTCTTTGCGGCCCCGAAGGAGGAGTATACCAACCTTTTGCTGTCGTCCGTCCCAGAGATGGACCCGGATTGGCTGAACCGCTTGCTCGCCGCTCGGGGCGAGCCTGCCTGACCATGCTGGGCAGTCTTGCAAGAGCCCCGCTTGCTGCAGGTCGGGTCTTTTTGGGGCGGTTGTGTCGATCAACCTCTGGACCTGCACCGGTTCTGTTCCGGTCTTTTGAGAGCAATACTGGCCATCAAGGGTCGGACCATGCGTCCGACGGTTATGGCAGCGATACACGGCGACGAGTTCAAGCGGGATGCGGTTCGCATTGCGCTCACCAGTGGCCTGACACGGCGTCAGGTTGCGTCTGATTTGGGGATCGGGCTTTCGACGCCCGGCAAGTGGGTTCGAGCGGTTTCGGAGGAAGCCAAGGTTCCCGCGCAAGATGCGGAGCTTCTGCGCGAGAACGATCGGCTGCGCAAAGAGAACCGCATTCTCCGGGAGGAGAGGGAGGTGCTAAAAAAAGCGGCAATGTTCTTCGCGGCACAAAAGCCGTGAAGTTTCAGTATATTGCCGAGTATCGCGGCAACCTGACCCGCAGCCATCTGTGCCGTCTGATGGGCGTTTCAGAGCGCGGCCTGCATGCTTGGAAGCACCGGCCTCCATCACATCGCCAGCGGCGCGACATGGCGCTCTTGGCCCATATCCGCGACCAGCACCGCCTGAGCTTGGGCAGCTACGGCCGACCACGGATGACCGAGGAGTTGAACGAGCTGGGCATCCGCGTCGGCCAGCGCCGCGTGGGTCGCCTGATGCGCCAGAACGGCATCCAGATCATCCGCAGCCGGAAGTTCAAGCGCACCACCGACAGCTATCACGCCTTCAACATCGCACCGAACCTCCTGCAGCAGGACTTTACCGCGAGCGGGCCGAACCAGAAGTGGGCCGGCGACATCACCTATGTCTGGACGCGGGAGGGGTGGGTCTATCTGGCCGTGATCATTGACCTTTTCTCAAGGCGCGTGGTGGGCTGGGCGATCAGCAACCGCATGAAGCAGGATCTTGCCTTGCGGGCGCTGAACATGGCCATCGCTATTCGAAGGCCACCACCAGGATGCGTTCATCACACGGACCGCGGATCGCAATACTGTGCCCACGAGTATCAGAAGTTGCTGCGCAAGCACGGGTTCAAGGTTTCGATGAGCGGGAAAGGCAACTGCTATGACAATTCCGCCGTCGAAAGCTTCTTCAAGTCGCTGAAGGCCGAACTGGTCTGGCACCGCAACTGGCAAACCCGTCGCGAGGTCGAAGTCGCCCTCTTCGAATACATAAACGGCTTCTACAACCCGCGCCGGAAACACTCGGCCCTCGGCTGGAAATCACCCGTCGCCTTCGAACAGAAGGCCGCCTAACATGAGCACCTGACCGGAACAGAACCGGTGCAGGTCCAATCCGGACCCCGCGACAAAACCCTCAATGCCGCCTAAGCCTCATCCCCCGCCACCTCGATCGCCCGCTCGAACCCCGGCGCGATGGCGGCGAAGCGGGGGACGAGAACGTCGCGCAGGATTCGCCGGCAGTCGCGGGCCAGCGCCTCGGGCAGGTGGCCCAGTTCCTCGGCGCGGGCGACAAGGTGGACGTGGCGCGTCTCTCCGGCAAAGGGCAGGGGCAGGATATCGACCATCGGTATGAAGCGTTCTGCATCCAGAAGGTTAAGGGGCGTCGTCAAGGTCCAGCCGCCGGTCTGGACCACCATGGCCAGCACCGAGCGCGTTGCCTCGAACGCGAAGCGACGGGGAACATTCAACTTCACGCGCTTCAGGTGTTGCGTGACCTTCTGGCCGATGGGCATGGTTTCGGAATACTGGACGAAGGGCAGCCGGGTCAGCGCCTCGCGCGCATCGCCGCCAGGCCCGATCGCGCCTTTTGCCGTGACAAGGATAAAGGTCTCGCGCAGGATCGGGGCGGACTGAAAGGTCGTTGTGTCGGCAGGCAGAAGAGCGGTAACGCCGATGTCCGCCTCACGGGCGTTCAGCCGCTCGATGATCTTGTCCGACCGGCCCGAGAAGGCATTGACAAAGCATTTCCGAAACCGTGCCTGCAAGGCCGACACCAGCACCGGGGTCAGCGAGGCGTCGAGATCGTCGATAATCGCCAGGTTCAATTGCGGAAGACTGGTCAGGCTGATCTCGGCCAGTTCCGCCTGCGCTTCGGACACGACCGAGAGGATGCGGTGCGCATGCGCCCGCAGGACTTGCCCTGCCGGGGTGAGAGTCACGGGCTTGGCGCGGCGGTCGAAGAGCTTCGCGCCGATCGCGGCTTCCAGTGCGGTTATGTGCTGGCTCACGCCCGAGGATGACCCGCCGATCCTAAGCGCGGCCCCGGCGATAGACCCCGTCTCCTCGAGCGCCACAAAGACCCGTAAACTACGCAGCGTTAGTTCAGATGGTATGCGGGGAGCGTCGGTCATGGCGTAACCTTAGCGGCAATTCGCGTTTGCGAAAACTTTCCTGTACGGCGTTGTCTGAGCAAACTTGCTTGTAGGCAGACGGTCGGCCGATAGTCTATTTGGATGGGCTGACCATGTCCGTTCCAGTACTCCAAGACCCGCCCCGCGTACATCCGCCCAGGCTCCAGACCTATTGATCCTCAAAGCCAGAACAGGACGGTTGCGGCCAATGCAACGGCGGGTAGGAAGGTCTTGGCGCATCTTTCGTAGCGTGTTGGCAAGCTCCTCCAGCCCCTCAATCTGCCGAACATAGTCTCGATCCGGTTGCGGCAAAGACAGCGCAGTTTGTCGTAGTGGACGCCTTTGCCGCGCGGCTTTTGGCCGGTGATGCTGGGGCTTATCCCCTGGTCCTTCAACGCTTCCCGGAACCAGTCGGCGTCCCAACTCCGGTCGGCGTTCAGCCAATCTGCGGCTGGCACGCGCTGGAACCGAACGGCGGTCAACGTACTTTGCTGCGTCTGTCGTGCAACTCACCTGCATCGGTCCGTTTTCCGCCCTCCACGCCGGTTTTGCGCCAGATCTCTGCGCAAAATCTGCATCCCATTGAGACCGACGGCACTCGGTCGCTGCGCCACGCCTGAGCGGCCGCTTTGCTGAAGCATGGCAATAGGGATGGCAGTCGCGGTCATCAACCGATGGCCATGTCCTCTGCGGTTTTGCCCGCTGATAGCGCTTCCGCGAACCACTGCGGTTTGCGTCCCCGGCCAGACCACGTGAGCGCCGGGTTCTCAGGGTGGCGGTACTTCGCCGGGACGGGCGCACGGGCGGTTTTCGTCTCGGTGCCGACGAGTTCGGCCAGCGAATAGCCCAGCTCTCTGGCGAAGGCTTCGACCTTGGCGCGGGCTTCCGCCTTCTACCAATCTTCGAACGTGGAAATCGCCATGGCGACGTCCTTCTGCATTTTCTTCAGTTCGCTGAGCGACAGTGCCGCGAGATCGTAATCAGCCATTGGTGCGGTCCCTGTCCTGAATGTCCCGGTATCGACAGCCCGCCGCCGCATGGGCCCGCAACTCCCGTAGGCAGGGGCAGGTGACGAGGGTTGGTTGAACCATAATCGTTGCCGCCAGTGCGGTGCTGGGCTTGGGTTCAGGCAGTCCCGATGGGCAGGGTGACAGGGTCTGGCATGGGCTCCCCGCGCATCGCTCCCATCCCCGGTGCCATCCCTTCGACTGACAATCCCCTAAGCCTGTTCGGCCTCTGGCGCGCAACCCCGCGTCAG
>Ga0315899_10000661_pt1 | contig 40991 bp, 25 predicted proteins | sample LakEriMetagenome_2_FD_203518 | JGI IMG/M metagenome (GOLD analysis project Ga0315899, IMG submission 203518) | Freshwater fungal communities from buoy surface, Lake Erie, Ohio, United States - Buoy 4 MA112 | ecosystem: Environmental > Aquatic > Freshwater > Lake | place: USA: Lake Erie, Ohio...
AACGATCCGGTCGGAAAGGTCGCGCGAGTGGTGAAGACCACAAGCGCTGGCCGAATCGGTTCTTTGTCGAACTTGGGCTCTACAACCTGCAAGCAGCCCATGCACAGGCCGTTCAATCCTGTCACAGCTAAGACCATCAACTGGAAAGCCGGATGCGGGAAATCTGCCAGTCCGGTTTGGAGGGAGGGGGAGCCGTAACCATCCGGCTCTCCCTACCCCTATCAACCGCGCTGGCGGGGTTTCCCATTTTTGCGATGGTCGATTGACTGTGGACTCGGCGGGCCGGGGGGCCCTTGGGGCGACAGGTTGAAAATCGATCGTACGGACGGTGGGTTCACCTCGGAGCGGCGTGGCCGATTCTTGTGAGCCCGACGACATGGGGTTTTCCGATCCAGGCGGTCTGCCGGCCCATGGGATTGGTTTTTGTTCGATGTCGGCCCAGCGGAGCGGACACGGAGGTCCGCCCCCCCGCCGCCCGGTGGGTGGGGCCTGCGGGCGGTGTGGGGCCGAGGCGTGTCTAGCGGTGGCTTGGACGGAGCCTCGCCCTCCCGGGATGTGGAATCCAGGAAGGGACGCCGTGGGGGGAAAAGCGGTGAGGGAAACGGTGGGCCCCGCATCGGGACGTTGGCCACCTGGTCCTCTTTCAAGCGCCCCTCACTGGTCCTTTTTCGGGCGCCCAATGACAGACATCCGCATTTCGCTTCCGATGTCTGCCAGCGGGAACAGAGCCGCGGGATCAAATGAGCTGATGCGTCAACTCCGGCCGGGCTTTCCGATGACAGCGGTGCCGGATTGAAGAGACGCCAGACGGCACAAGAGAGCAACACCTGGCAAACTGGCGAAACCTTAGCGGTTACCGAGCTCCAAGCGGTTGTATGGGTTGCAGCAATCGTGGCGACGCGGTTCGAAAAACTTCAGCCGATCGGCAGTCTCTGCGCCATCCGCAACGGCAACGCAAGATAGGCTTCTGGTGTAACCAGCACGAAAAAGCCGCACGGGAGGAAAATTCGGGGGGCGAACCCGGATTCCCTTGGCCGAAGCCCCTCCGACTTGAGAAAATCTTCTTGGGTCGGCCGGTTTTCGCCCATCTTTCCCGGATCGTGTGGCAGACTTGTCGACCCGAGCTTTGACGTTCACCAGGAGTTGCAACATGAGACCCCATTCCCTGCTTGCGCTGGCCGTGGCCCTGTTGGGCCTCTCCAGCGAAGCGCTCGCCAACGGGTACTGCGGTGGCGGGTGCTTCAGTTGCTGTCCCCCGACAGCCTGCCAGGCCCCCTGCATCACGCGGTACCGTGCCGAGCGAACCACCTGCTATCGCACGGTCAGCGAAGTTGTTTACGAACGGCAGGAACAGCAGTGCGCCCGCACGGTCTATGACACCGTCTGGGAAGAACAGCAAAACACCTGCTACCGCAATGTCTGCGTCCGCATGGAACGCGAGGTGCAGACCCAGGTGCAGCGTCCCGTCTACGAGACCGCCGAGCGTGAGGAACGCTATACGGTCAATCGCCCCGTCTGGGAAACCAGCTACCGCGATTGCAGCTACACCGTCCGCAAGCCGGTCTGGGAAACCTCGACTCGCGAATGCCGGCGGGTCGTCAATCGCCCCGTCTACGAAACCAGCGAACGGGAGGTTCGCCGGTTGGTCCGCCGTCAGGTCTCCGAATGCGTGCAGCAGGAACGCTGCCGCACCGTGATGCGGCCGGTCACCACCTGCCGCACCGTGCAGCAGGACTGCGGCCGCTGGACCATGCAGAAGACCTGCCGTCCCGGCCCGTCGCTGCCCCGTATGGTGTGCGATCCGTGCTGCGGCTGGCGCGTCGCGATGGTTCCCGGTCCCCCGGTGGCGACCTACCGCCCGGTGTACGAGCCGAACATCGTCGAACGACAGGTCTCCAGCACCACCTGGCAGGCCGAAGTGGTCCGCGAGATGGTTCCCGTGCAGGTCTGCCGGATGGTGACCGAAGAACAGGTCACCCGCGTGCCGGTCCGCACCTGCCGCATCGTGCAGGAAGAAGTGGTCAGCTCGGTTCCCGTGCGGACCTGCCGGTGGGTCGATGAAGTTGTGCCCCGCCAGGTTCCCGTCCGCACCTGCCGCATGGTTCAGGAAGAATGCGTCCGCAAGATTCCGGTCCGCACCTGCCGCATGGTGTGCGAGACGGTGACCCGCAAGGTCCCCTACTACGAGACGCATCAGGAGCCCTACACCGTGACCCGTCGGGTCGCCCGCAAGGTGGCCCGTCAGGTTCCCTACACGGTGTGCCGGATGGTCCCCCGGGTGGTCGAACGGCAGATTCCCTACGAAACCTGCCGGCTGGTCCCCGAGACCATCTGCCAGAGTGGCTGTGAAGACGGCGGTTGCGGCCCCGGCGGCTGCCAGCCCGCCGCCGGCCAGGTCGGACCGCAGTCGACCCGCGAGCTGCAGCCCGAACCGGCCGCCACTCAGCCCCAGGAGACCAATCGCCTCGGTCTGCCCGAAGCCGAACCGGTGGAACAGCCCACCGTGCGGCTGAAGTCGGCCTGAGTCTGGTTTCCGGAAGACGTCGTTTGACGCCGACTGGAATCTCCCTCTCCAGCTCGGAAAACAGCAACACCCCGCCGGGATCGATTCCCGACGGGGTGTTGTGTTTTTGGGGTGTCCCGCGACACGTGGGAGACGCCCCCCCACTCTTTCGGATGCGACGCTCTTCCCGAGACAGCGTCGCGTGGTCGTGATGATCACGCGACGCTTGATCTCGGGCAGCCTGTCATCCGGCCGCGGTCCAAATCCCGGTTTCCGCCCAGATCACTTGCTGTTGATGGTGACACCGGGGAAGTCGTCGGTCCGGAAGGGGGTCAGCGGCAGGCCGGCCCCGTTGAACATGTTGACGATGGGGTTGTTGGCCCAGCCGTAGCGGACGGCGATGGGATTGGGAACCTCGGTGGCCGAGACTTCAATCTGGCCGTCTTGCCGGACGGTCGCGTTGGCATAGACCCACTTCTTGTCTTCGCCGCAGATCGAGAAACCGCGGGGCTGGGGAACGTCAAAGGGGCGCCAGCCGCCGTCGACATAGTCGAACGACAGGACGATCTTGTTCCCTTCCTTGGTCATCGACTTGTACTGGGGGCTGTGGTAGGGGATGTTGACCCCGTAGTCTTTGGCGAGCGCCCAGCGGGCGAGGCGCCGGCCGACATCGAACTTGTTCTTGGGGTGAATGTCTTTCCCTTCGCCGATGTCGATGATGACCGCTTCGCCCGTCTTGGGGAGCTTCGACATGGTCATGGTCTGGGCTTCGCGCAGCTCGGCCCAGTCGCTTTCGCCGGGGCCGGCGGGCTCATTGGTGAAGTCGGCCAGCTGGACCCAGTAGAAGGGGAAATCTCCCTGGCCCCATTCGTCGCGCCAGTTCTTGATCATAAGGGGGAACAGGTCGCGGTACTGATAGGCCCGGCTGGCGTTCGATTCGCCCTGGTACCAGATGGCTCCGCGGATACCGTAACCGAGGTGCGACTTGAGCACGCCGTTGTAGATGTTGCCCGGGCGGGAATTGCCACCCATGGGGCCCCCCAGACCGGCCAACTGCTTCTTCTGGTCTTCGTTGAGGTCATTCCCCTTGGCCTTGAGGTCGGCAAAGGTCTGCTCCATGCCAGCCCAGCGGTCCATCATGGGCTTGAAACGTTCATCGGCGGCGAGGGTGCTGCGGTTGATCCAGGCCTCGCAGGCCGATCCCCCCCAGGCGTTGTTGATCATGCCGACCGGCACATCGAGGGTCTGATGGAGCTGGCGGGCGAAGAAATAGCCAACGGCCGACCAGTTGCCGATGTTCTCGGGCGTGCAGACCTGCCACTGGCGGTCGGGGTGACTCCAGATGGCTTCCTGGGTGCCAATCTGGGGGAAGTTGATCATGCGGATCTTGGGGAACTTCGCCGCCAGCTTTTCCAGATCGGGATCATTCGAGGCATTGATCGACCACTGCATGTTCGACTGCCCCGAGCAGATCCAGACTTCGCCCACCAGCACGTCATCGAACTTGACGTTGTTGACGGCGAGGGTGTGGGGGCCGCCCACGGGGAGCGGGTCGAGCATGACCGACCAAGAGCCATCCGCGGCGGCGGTCGCCTCGTGGGTCTGGCTGCCGATGGTGACCTTGACCTTCTCGCCGGCATCGGCCTTCCCCCACACCTTGTTCTTCTGCCCCTGCTGCAGAACCATGTGGTTGCCGAAGATGTTGGGCAATTTGACTTCAGCCCGGGCGGCGGCCGGCAGGGTGGCCAGCCAGCCCCCCACCAGCAAGGCCGGGGTGAGGAGAAGACGCCAATTCGAGCGACTCATGAAGCAGACTCCTGTGTAGAGACAAGGGATGCGAGTCTTCGCGAAAACAGGGCGCGGGGGAAATCCCCCGGCACGACATTCCGGACGAGCCCCCCGGCGGCCGGTTTTGCGGAGTATATCGATTGCATCTTCGTGGGAGCAGTTTCCAGGGGGGGGCGGTCCGACGCGACACGAGAACAGCGGATCTTCCCGCCAGCGGCCAGACCCTGGCGACTGGGCAATCTGGGGTATGTAAGAATCCTGCAGCCCCTGCGGAATTTAGAGAGGAACGTGTCTGCCAACCGAGGGGCTCTGCGGGGGAAAGGTTGAAGGGGAGGCCGAAAATCGCGTCCGGCGGTCACTTTCCTGGAATCTCATTTCCGACTTCAAGGCCCTTGTCGATGACTCTGATGAAAGAAAGTTGGCAGAGTTTGCCGATGATTCCCAGTGATGTGACTTTCCGCATTGTGCGGATGGTGCCGTAGTGTCCCGATTCACGCTGGGTACCCGTTTGACTCCTGCAGCACACACGAACCTGATGAAGGTCTGGTTCACTCCGGTGGCCTGCCTGGTCGCAGGGGCCCTGTTGACGGCGACGGTGGCAGGCTGTGCCACGGCGGAGCGCCGGTTGAGCTATGTGGGCGACCCCCAGGATCCTGAGGAAGGGGACCGCACCACACAACTGGCGATCGAAGAGGCGGACGCCGACTACGAACCCGACCCGGTGGCCATCAGCAGCCAGAATCCGCGCACGTCGGGAGACCGGTCACACGATGGGGTCTGGGATCTGACGCTGGCCGAAGTGCTGCGGATGACGCTGGAAAACAACAAGATCGCCCGCACCCGCAACGAGTTTCTCTCGCCCGGCAACCCAACCCTCGCGAACAGCGAGGCGGTCACTTCGGTCTATGACCCGGCCATTCGTGAGACGGGGGTCTTGTTCGGCAGCCGGGGCGTGGAGGCGGCGCTGTCTTCGTTCGACCCGGTGTTCAACTCGAGCCTGGGGGTGGGGAACAGCGAGACGATCCAGAACAACCTGCTGCAATCGGGAGGGATCGAGCCCGGGGGAACACTGTTCCAGCAGCAGGGTCAGTTCAGCGCGGGGTTGACCAAGAACTTTGCGTACGGGGCCCAGGCAGCCGTCACGCAGAACTGGAACTACAACCAGACGAACCAGGAGTTCCAACTCTTCAAGTCGCTCTACACGGGCAACCTGCAGTTCAGCTACCAGCAGCCGTTGTGGGCTGGAGCGGGGACGGAGTTCACCCGCATCGCCGGTCCGGTCAATCCCAACGTGCAGGCGATTGCCGGGGTGAACCAGGGGGTGGCGATCGCCCGGATCAATACCGACATCTCGCTGGTCGACTTCGAGCAGCAGGTGCGGAACATGGTGTTCGACGCCGAGACGCTGTACTGGGACCTGTACCAGGCGTACCGGAACTACGACAGTCTGGTGGAAGCCCGCGAGTCGGCCCTGAAGACGTGGCGGACCGTGCAGGCGAAGTCGCGGACCGGGCTGGTGGGGGGCGGGCGGGCCGAGGAGGCCCAGGCGCGGGAGCAGTACTTTGAAGCACGGGCGCGGGCCGAAACGGCTCTGGGAGGGCCCGGTTCGCGTGGGGGTGATCAGGGAATCTACGGGATTGAGCTGCAATTGCGGCGGATCTGCGGCCTGCCGGCGAACGACGGGCGGATCATCCGGCCGGTCGACGAACCGGGCCTGTCGCGACTGGATCCCGACTGGCACAGTTCCCTGGCGACGGCCTTCGCCAAGCGTCCCGAGTTGCGCAAGCAGCGGTGGCTGGTGAAGAGTTACGAGCTGCAATTGCGGGCGGCCCGCAGCCTGGCCAATCCCCAGTTGAACCTCGCGTCGTTCTACCAGTTGAACGGTTTCGGCAACAATCTGTTTGGTCAAAACGATTCCCTGGGCAAGCCGGGTTCCGATCTGCAGAGCGCCTACCGCACCCAGTTCCAGGGGGACCAGACCGCCTGGCAGGTGGGGATGCAGTTCTCGGTCCCGCTGGGGCTGAGGAGCGCGTTGTCGCAGGTGCGACACCAGGAACTGCGGCTGGCGAAGGCCCAGACGGTGATGGCCTCCCAGGAGCAGGAGATCAGCCTCGAATTGGCTGGCACCTTCCAGGCGGTCGACTACTGGTACCAGAACGCCGAGACGAACTACAACCGCCGCGAGGCGGCCCTCGACAATCTCGAAGCGGTGCAGGCCGACTACGACCTGGACCGGAAGTCGCTCGACCTGCTGCTGCAGGCCCAGAACCGGCTGGCGATTGCGGAGGTGTCTTACTACCGCAGCGTGACGGAGCTGAACAAGTCGCTGTGCGAACTGCAGTACCGGCAGGGAACCCTGCTGGAATACAACAACATTTACCTCGCCGAGGGCCCCTGGGCTCCTGAGGCCCAGCGTGACCTGATGCGGCGTTCGATCGCCCGGGCCTACGCGTTTGAGGCTCCCCGGATTGATCCGGTGACCACCGAACCCGAGCCGTACGCCCGGCCGCTGGGTTCGGGCCCCGGGATGCAGATCGAAGTGCAGCCGCTGACTCCCGCCGGCACCCCGGGTGACTGGGGTGCCCAACCCGGCATGAGTCCGGTACTGCCTCCGGAGGTCCCCCCGGCCGACAGCCTGCCCCCCGCGGATGAGCCCCCCGAGTTGCTGGAGCTTCCCGCGGAGCCGGTGACGGCGGGAACCGAGTGACAGCCACTGCCTGGCAAGGCGACTGGGAAAACGCTGCCGGGGCCCCCCCGGTGTAGCGGCGGAGAACCGGGAATTTCCCGGGCGGACATTGGCGGATTTCGTGTGCGTGCGTCACAATTCTGAAGATCAACCAACGCGGCCCCACCCCGGGCAAAGTGGCTCTGGGGGGGGGGTCGAGGAGTCGAGTGCCATGAGCAATCGCTGGACATTGCTGACCCTGGGGGCGGCCCTGCTGCTGACCACGGCGATCGTTCCTGCGCTGAACCACCGCCTGCAGGCAGCCGTCAACCGCCGCCGGGCGACGGTCGCGCAGGTGCCGGGGAAAGTCTCGGTTCCCAACTGCTCGGTGAAGCTGATCCACGAAGTGATCCTCTCGGCCGAACGGCCGGGCATTCTGGGAAGTCTCGACGTGGTCGAGGGAGACCAGGTGGCCGAGGGACGGCTGCTGGCCAAGATCAAGGACGAAGTTCCCCTGGCCACCCTGGCGATCGCCGCGAAAGAGGCCGAGTCGGACGTCGATATCCGATTCTCGGAAAAGGCGTATGATGTGGCCCGGGTTGAGTGGGAAAAGGCGGAAGAGGCGAACCGCCGGCAGAAGAACACAGTTCCCGAGGTGGAAGTGCGGCGGGCGAAGCTCGCCTCGGACAAAGCCCAACTGGAGATCGAAAAAGCCCGGCACATTCACGAGGTGAATGGGCTGAAGAAGCAGGAAGCGGAAGTGCAGGTGAAGACCTGCCGGATCGAGGCCCCCTTCGATGGGTTTGTGACCAAGGTTTACCTGTCGCGCGGCGCTCCGGTGCGGCAGGGGGATCCGGTCATCGAGTTGCTTGACATTTCGCGCCTCAAGATCGAAGGATTTGTGCCACTGGCCCAGGCGATCCAACTGAAGCCGGGGCTGCCGGTGAGGGTCGAGGTGTCGGTGAAGCTGGATGGGGCCGACCGGAATCTGCTGGGTGAGGTGGAAGGAACGCTGAAGTTCGTGGACCGGCGGGTGAACACGGCAGACAACAAGGTGCGGGTCTGGGCCGAAGTTCGCAATCCGCCGGACTGGCTGCGGGCGGGACTGCAGGCGGAGATGCAGATCCCGGTTGCCGAACCGGAAAAGGGAGCTGAATGAGCATTGGTGGCGGACTGCTGCCCTCGCTGAGACGACCCGTTCCGCTGGTGCGGCGGGCCGATCTCGTTACGCAGCGTGTGGAGTGCCAGGGAGGGGAGTATTTCGTCATCAAGGATCCGGTGGCGCTGAAGTATTACCGGCTGGATCCGGAACATCATCATGTGCTGGGGCTGCTCGACGGGAACCGCAGCCTGGAAGAGGTTCGTGAAGATCTGCAGGTGGTGTTCCCCTATGCCCGCCCCACTCTGACCGAACTGCAGTCGGTGGTGGTGGACCTGCATTCCAAGGGGTTGCTGGCCAGCAACCGTCCCGGGCAGGGGGATGTTTTCATCAACCGCCGCTGGAAGGTGGCGAAGCAGAAGATGCTGGGGGTGCTCTCGAACATCCTCAGCCTGCGGTTTCCCGGCTGGGATCCCGAGCGCACTCTCAAGATGCTGCTGCCGGTGGTGGGCTGGCTGTTTCATCCCACGGCGGTCTTCATCCAGGTGGTGCTGATTGCCGCCTCGTGGCTGCTCCTGTCGATCCAGTTCGACCACTTCCGCCGGCTGCTGCCCGAGTTCCAGCAGTTCTTCGGCTGGCCGAACCTGCTGTGGCTGTATTTCACGCTGGCCTTCACCAAGATCCTGCACGAGCTGGGGCACGGGGTCAGTTGCCGGTATTTCGGCGGGGAATGCCACGAGATCGGGGTGATCTTCCTGGTCTTCAGTCCCACGCTGTATTGCGAGGTGAGCGACTCGTGGATGCTGCCCAACAAGTGGCACCGAATCGCGATCGGGGCGGCGGGCATGTGGGTCGAGTCGGTGCTGGCCTCGCTGGCGCTGTTCGCCTGGTGGTTCTCGGCTCCCGGGATGTTCCACCACCTCTGTCTGAACGTGTTCTTCGTCTCGACCATCACCACGGTCATCTTCAATCTGAACCCGTTGATGCGGTATGACGGCTATTACATGCTGAGCGATTACCTGGAGATTCCCAACATGTCGGAGAAGGCGAATACCCTGCTCCGCAACACGTTCGCGCGGGTCTGCCTGGGAATCGAGACGCGGGAAGACCCGTTCATGCCCCAGCGGGGCCGGCACTGGTTCGTACTGTACGCGGTCGCGAGTGCCCTGTACCGCTGGGTGGTGTTGTTCGGCATCACGGTCTTTCTCTACACGGTGCTCAAGCCGTATGAACTGCAGAGCATCGGCATTGCGCTCGCCTGGTTTTCCATGGCGGGGATCGTCGGCAACCTGGTCTTCAACCTGTATCGAGTCATGAGCGCCCCCCGCAGTGAACCGCTGAGTCGTCCCCGCATTCTGGCCACGCTGCTGGTGCTGGCGGCCGTGGTCGCCGGCCTGTTGGCGATCCCCCTGCCGTGGCATGTCGAAGCTCCGTTCTACGTGGAGCCGCACGATGTGGCCTACGTCCAGAACTCGGTCCCCGGCATCATCGAGACGATTCACGTGAAGCCGGGCGACCAGGTCGCGCAGGGAGCCCCTCTGGTGGACCTGGCCGATCCCGACAAGCAGCTCAAGCTGCAGGAACTCGAGACGCAACTGGCGGTGCAGCGTCTGGAACTGGAGAAATACCGGGCACAGCCCAATCCGGCGGCCGCCCAGGTGGCGGGGGAGCAGATTGTGTCGCTGGAGCGGCAGATCGAAGACTTCACGCGGCAGTTGGCGATGCTGAAGCTGACCGCCCCCATCAGCGGTGAGGTGGTGGCGATGCCGCGGGTCGAAGAGCCCCCCGCCGGCGTCGAGCAGATTGAACTGCATGGCTGGTTTGGCAGTCCCCTCGACCAGGGGAACGTGGGGGCGCTGCTGGAACCCCGGACAAATGTGCTGTGCCTCGCTCCCGACGACCGGTTCCAGGTGATTTTGCTGGTGGATCAACTGGACCGGGGCGACATGCAGGTGGGTGAAGAGGTCGAGATTCGTTTCGAGCAGGTTCCCGGGGAAACCTGGACCGGGAAAGTGGTGAAAATCGCCCCCCGTCATGCCGAATTCGCCCCTCCCTCATTGACCAACAAAACCGGGGGGAACCTGGCGACCGTGAGTGACCGCCAGGGGCGCGAGCGGCTCACCAGCAGTGCCTACGAGGCGGTCGTGGAACTCGACACGAACACGGCCCGACTTCGTTCGGGACTGCGGGGAAATTCGCGGTTCTACGTCGGGCATCGCTCCACCTGGCAGTGGATCTGGCGCTGGTTGCGGCTGACCTTCCATTTCCGCATGTAGTTGCGGGAAGTCGCAGCGTTCGTTCTCCCCAACCATCGATTCCCTCTTCAATCGCAAGTGGCAGCCATGTCGACAGGTTCCGGCAATCCTCCCGAGATCCCCGCGGCCAGCCAGGCCGTGCTGAACGAAATCGCCGCACTGGCCCTGCAACCCCAGACGATCGACGCATTTTTCTCGGCCCTGTTACCCCGGGCGGTGGCGGCCACGGGAACGGCGGCCGGCGGTCTCTGGATGATCGACGCGCAGCGCCGGCTGGTGCTGACCCGCGAGCAGTCGCTGGTGCAGACCGGCTTCATGAACGATCCGATGCTGAAGGCCGCGTTTGAGCAGCCGTTCTCGAGTGCGATCGAGAAGGGCTGCGCCCTGGCCTTCGCGACCCGCGAAGAAAAGCTCGACGGCCCCGGCCGGATGTTCTCGATGCTGCTGGGGGGAGTCTGGGCCAACCAGCGGCCCCAGGGGTTGGTGCAATTGCTGGAAGAAGAGCCGGCCGATCCGGCGCAGCGCGGCTGGCGCCTCGCCGCGCTCGAGCAGGTCTGCCAGAGTCTGTCGACCTTCCTGTCGCGGCTCCCTTCCTTCCCGGCGGGAGAGGTTCCCGGTGGTCCCAGCCCGATTGGGCGTTCCGCGACACCAGCCACCCCGGCCGTCCCGTCCCATCCGGAACTGGCACCGCGCGTCCCCCCCAAACCCGCGGTCGTCCCTGCCGCGGCCGGTTCTGCGGTTCCACCGGCCACCCCCCCCGCGTCTCCCCCTCCCGGCCCCCGCCTGACTGTGGGGGGGCAACCCGTTCCCCTCGAAGTGTTGCCGGCGGGGGTCAACATCGGGGGGGCCGTCACGGCGACCAAGGTTGCCGAATTGTCGCTCGATGACGTGCTGGCGATGCACAATCACCTGCGGGTCAAGGATGTGGCCCAGGTGGCGGCCAACGATGGACGCCGGTGGCTGGGAGTCGACCGGGTGTCGATCGCGGAGCGGGTCGGCAACAAATTGCGGCTGCTGTCGATTTCGGGCTCGCAGTCGGTCAACCCGCGCTCCAACGTCGTGCAGCTGCTGACCAGCCTGTCGGACAAGGTGGTGCGGTCGGGAGAACGCCTCACGTTCGATGGCGAGTCGCGCACGCTGCCCCCGTTGATCGAACAACCGCTGGCCGACTATCTGCACGAAAGCCGCACCCGGGCCGTGGTGATTTCCCCCCTGTTCGACCCGGTGGCGATGAAGAAGTTCACCGAGGCGGGAATTCGCGGCGAGAAAGAACCGGTCCCCCGCCCCAAGCCTCTGGGGGCGCTGGTGGTCGAGCAGATTTCCGACAATCCCCTGCCGCGGGATCTCGACGACCGTCTCGACAAACTGACCGCGCACACCGCCCTCGCGATGCGGAACGCCCAGGAGCACGAGCGGATCTTCCTGATGCCCCTGTGGCGTTTCCTGGGGGGTTACACCTCCTGGTTCCGGGGGCGCCGTCTGGCCCAATGGGCGCTGGGCATCGCCACAGCCGCCGCGGCCGCCGCCGCCCTGACCTACGTGAAATGGGACTACCGGGCCGAGGGGAAGGGGCGGCTGATGCCCATCGTGCGGCAGGAGGTCTTCGCTCCCTGGGATGGCGACGTGCTGGAGGTGAAGGTCGCCACCGGCGTACCGGTGAAGGCGGGGGACACCCTGCTGGTGCTGAAGAACGATGAACTGCAGGCCCGGCTGCTGGCCCAACAGAATGCCCTGGCCGAAAAGGAGACCCAGGTCGCCTCGGTGCGGGCGCAACTGAGTGAATCGAGCACCGGCATGACCCGTCAGCAGATCAACGAACTGCAGTTCAAAGAGCAGCAGTTGCTGGCCGAGATCAAGGGGGTCGAATTGCAGGTGAACACCCTCGAAAAGCAAAAGGACGCCCTGACGGTCAAAGCACAGATCGACGGCGTCGTAGCGACTTTCCGGGTGGAGGAACTGCTGCGGCTGCGCCCGGTGCGACGGGGCGAACTGCTGCTGGAGGTGATGGATCCGACCAAAGAGTGGCGGCTGGAACTGGATGTCGCCGAGAACCGGCTGGGCCACATGCTGGAAGCGCAGGCGCAGTCGGGCAATCAGCAACTCCCCCTGACCTATATTCTCGCCACGGCCACCGAGAAGACCTGGCAAGGGAATCTCGAAACGATTGGCAGCCGCGCGATGGTGTCGGAGAAGGAAGGGGCCGTGGTGCCCATCTTCGCCACTCCCACCGCCCCCCTTCCCGACGATCCGCAGATCGGTGCCGAAGTGATCGCCAAGATCAACTGCGGCAAGAAGCCGCTGGGCTACGTGCTGTTTGGCGATGTCATCGAGTTCTTCCGGAAGAAACTCTGGTTCTGAACGGGAGCGCCCGGCCGGAAAGAGCCGGGCACCCAACACCGATCATCGGCCGACCGGGCAGATCACCACTGCGCCGCTTCCACCACCAACGTCCGGATCGTGACGGACAGGGCCGCGTTGGTTGGGGGGCTGTGCCGGGCGTCACGCTGTCTGATCGCCACGTGCTGACTCAGCGCGGGGTTGCTTCTGGCGCGGGCTGCAACTGCAGACGCCCCGGTTGGCCACTGGCCTGGTACCAGGCCTGCACCCGGGTCGAAAGTTTCCCGGGCGCTCCCACCAGGGTCAGCCGGCGGGGGGACAACAGCCCCAGCGCTTCGGGAATATCGAGAACCTTCAACACTCCCAGGAGAGCCGGTCCCGTGCGGTGACTGACGGGGGGATCAATCAGTTTCACATCGGCGATGCAGGTGTCGAAGAGTGCGGCATAGGCGCCCAACACGCCCGCCTCACCCCGACCAATGACCCCCACCAGCCGTTCTCCCGGCTCGTTCTCGTGCAGCCACCGCGCGACCGCCTGAATGTCTCCCACCCGGAGCATGTCGAGAGTCCGCCCCAGCAGCACCGGGGACCGCTCGAAATAGTTCGGCGGATTGCGCTTCTCGTAACCGGCGAACGTTCCCCAGCCACGGGGGGTGATCGCGAGTGTCGTCGCCTCGGCGGGAATCTGCCCCTTCAGCCAGGCGGGAAATTCCCCTTCCGGATCCTCGGGTCCCAGAATGACCACCCACAGGCGATCGGGGGGATCCGCCGGCGCGTCCACCTCGCGGCGCTCACCCCGGTTCAGCCGTCCGAGCACCACCGTATCGGCGTCGGTCTGCAGCAACACCTGTCCCTTGGTGCGCTGTTCGCGGAGTGTGGCGGCGGGAATTTCGTCGGCCCAGTCCCGGAAGATCCGCTCGCGCAGTCCCCCCAGCAGCCGGTTTGAGAGGTCCTCGTACTCCGCCGCCGTGACGGGGGGAGCCTGTACGGCGACGGGAACAAAACTCTCGTCGATTGTGGCGTTGCGACTGTCTGCGGGGAGATCGTGATCGTCACGGAAGACGCGCAGATCCTTTCCGGGAATCGGTTCGAGGACCGGTTCCTGAACGGCCGCGTTGTCGTTTTTGAGATGCCTGTTCAACCAGCGATACGCCATCAATCGCAATTCGAGATGGTCTTCGTGTCCCCCCGGAGTCACGCCAATGTCGAACAGATCGCCCGCCTTTTTCTGGTACAGGTTGTACAGCCGCTCGAGTCGCCCGCGAATCCTCTCATTGGCGGGCATGGGAAAGATCGTGTCGTGCCCCGAATTTTCGAACAGCATGGGGCGCGGGGCCACGAGCGCGGCGATGGTGGTCCATTCCCAGCGGTAGTTGTTGTAGAGAAACATGCAGTCGCAGTGACCATTGACCACCTGGTCGGTGACGTAGCTCTGCAGATCGCTCATGCCGCTCACGGGAACGCAGCACTTCACCCGTTCATCGGCGGCGGCAATCCAGAAGGTGGCCGCCCCTCCACCACTGATGCCGGTGACGCCGATACGCTCGGGGTCGACCTCAGACCGCGAGATGAGGTAATCGACGGCCCGCACTCCATTCCAGCATTCGACTCCGGCGGGGGTGTAGCCGGCCGAATGCCACCACCAGCGGTTGTGCTGGTAGGTTCCATGATGAATCCCCGCGACCTCACCCAGTTGCAGCGTGTCGATGATCAGACAGACATAACCGTGCGTGGCGAACCACATGCCGTGATGCTGGAACGCGGTCTTGTTGCCGTCACGTCCGCGTCCGGAATGCCCGCAGACATACAGCACCGCGGGCAGTTTGCCTTCGGGCAGCGGGTTGGGGAGATACAGGTTTCCCGTGACGTACAGTCCGGGCTTGGACTGAAAGTGGACGTTCTGCACCGAGAACCCCTCCCGCTGAAGGGTGTGGGTCACCACGGGCTGCAGGGGGGTGCGTTCGGGCAGCGGCCAGAGGCCCAGCATGTCGAGATACTGTTCCCGGAGAGGCGTGCGCAGGCTGTCCCACTCTTCGGCAGACAGGGCCCAGGCCGATTCGCCCGCCCCGACCTCGCGCGTCTCGTTCGCCAGCCAGCGCCGCAGCGCGGGATCGCCGTCTGGTGTCTCCTGTCCCCCGGCCAGAGCCGTCAGCCCCAACACCACCAATCCCCCCCAGCCAAGGCACACGCCGCGCATCGCGCACTCCTGTGAATGGATTCTTCCCCCGGCAAACCGCCCGGCGCGGTGGGGTCGGCAGATTCTCCCCGAGTTCCCTCGCAGACACAACCCGCCACCTCCCGCGGTCTGATGCGGGACTCGATCGGATCAACCACCTCGACACGGGAAACTTGCCCGCTGGGCTGGGGCGGGCCTATGATCGCGCGGATCGGGCGTCAGGGAATTCCAGCAGGACCAGCCAGGAGTGAAGTGATGAGCAGTGCAGGCCAGTTGAGCCGTCGTTCGCTGTTGCAGACCGGAGTCGCCGCACTGGCGGCGGGCACCCTGTCCGAAACGGGTCTCTCACCGGTCCTGGCCGCCGGTCCCGATCTGGCGAAACACCCCTGGATCGACGCGCATTCGCATGTCTGGTCGCCCGACACCGATCGCTGGCCCCTCGAGAAAGGACAGACCAAGGCCGATCTCAAGCCCGCCAGTTTCACCCCGGAGGAATTGCTGGCCCAGGCGCATCCCGTCAAGGTGGGGCGCGTCGTGCTGATCCAGCACCACATCTACCACGGCTGGAACAATACCTACCTCACCGACTGTGCCGCCGCCCATTCCGGGGCCTTCGCAGTCGTGGGGATGCTCGACGATCAGCAGCCGGGAGTCCGCGAAAAGATGGACAGCCTGCTGAAACAGCGGGTCACCGGGTTCCGCATCACCCCCTTCATCTACAAGGAGCAGTGGCTGTCGAGCGAGGGGATGCAGCAGATGTGGAAGCACGGAGCCGAGACGGGCCAGGCGATGTGCTGCCTGTTGAATCCCGAAGATCTCGAGGGGGTCTCCGCGATGTGCCAGAAGTATCCCCAGACGCGGGTGGTGATCGATCACTTCGCGCGGATCGGAGCCACCGGCGAAGTGCGCGATGCCGACGTTCAGAAGCTGTGCGATCTGGCCCGGCACAAGCACACGTATGTGAAAATCTCGGCCTATTACGCTCTGGGGAAGAAACAGCCTCCCTACCTGGACCTGGTCCCCATGATCCGCCGGGTGTTCGACGCCTATGGTCCCGAGCGGACCATGTGGGCCAGCGACGCTCCTTACCAGATCGAAGGGAACAACACGTACCAGGGCTCGATCGATCTGGTGCAGAACAGGCTCGACTTCACCTCCGCGGGAGACCGCAACTGGCTGCTCCGGGGGACCGCCGAGAAGGTGTTCTTTTTCTGAGCAGGGGCTGTTCTCTGCGGGCGGGCCCGCCGCGGGGGTGACGCGGAACGAGGCGAGGGGTGTGTCTCGGCAGCCGGATGACTCCGCGACAGCCCACCCCGGTGAAAGTCCCTTATTTCTGAGTGTCCCTCATGCGAATCCTCCCGCGGCGACATGCGGCGCGGAGGATTTGCGGCGATTTCAGACTCCGCCCGATTCGCTCAGCGGGGGGTGAAGTCGCACTCTGGGGTGAGACTGAGGCAGAATTGGGCAATGAGCCTGGCGGCGTTTTCGAGGTCGGTGAGCGAAACGACCTCGACCGGGCTGTGCATGTAACGGTTGGGAATCGCGACGATGCCGGTCGCCACTCCTCCCCGGGTCAATTGCAGGGCATTGGCGTCGTTGCTGGCGGCCCGGGGCAAGGCCGCGAGCTGCACGGGAATCTCGTTCTGCTGGGCGAGTGAGACGAGCCGCGCATGCACTTCGGGATTGGCATTGGGCCCCCGGGGGAGCACGGGGCCATCTCCCAGGTCAACTTCGCCGTATTGCTTCAGATCGAGCGTGGGGCAATCGGTGGCGTGCGTGACATCCACCGCGATCCCGAGGTGCGGGTCGATTGCGAAGGCACTGGTCTGGGCACCCCGCAGGCCAATTTCCTCCTGCACGGTCGAGACCGCATAGACGGCCGCCTGGGGCGCCGCGGCCGCCACCAGCCGCAACGCCTCGAGGACCACCCAGGCACCGACCTTGTTGTCCATGCCGGGAGCCGCGGCCAGGTTGTTTTGCAAGGGGCGGAATCCCAATTCAAACGTGACCGGGTCTCCCACCGCCACGAGCTGGCGGGCCTGCTCGCGATCTTTCACCCCCAGGTCGATCCAGAGGTCCTTCATCTCCGGGACCTTCTTGCGGTCTTCCGGGCTGAGCAGGTGGATCGCTTTCCGGGCGATCACCCCAGGCACCGGGCCCGATCGTCCCCAGACCACCATGTTCTGACCGATGAGCATCTGGATGTCCCAGCCGCCAATGCCATCAACCCAGACGAAGCCCCGGTCATCGATGTACTTGACCTGCAGACCAATCTGGTCGCAATGCCCAGCGAGGACAATGCGGGGGGAACCCTGCGGATTCACGCAGGCCACCACATTGCCATGCCAATCGGTCGTGACCGTCTCGGCGAATTGGCCGGCATACCGCCGGACCACCGCCTGCACCGGCTGCTCGTATCCCGAGGGGCTGGGAGCATCCAGAAGATCTATGAGAAACTGCAGCGCACTGTCGTCCATGGGAACCCTTCAGAGTGAAAGACCTGGAGAATTGTAGCCTCCCAGGGTGGAAGTCGTCACATCCAGGCCCCCCGACGCTTCCGCCCAAACAATGTCGGTCGAGACCAACGGGACAAAGCCAGAAGATGGACGGGCGTCGGCAGGCCCCGTGGTGCCAGACGCTTCAGCCAGTGGATGCGGGGCAGGAGGTGCGCCGCTGAGCATCCATTCGAAAAAACCGGACTCAAACGGGGCTCGCAGCAGACACGCATGGCCCCAGCGCATGGAGCACAAAGATCTCCCCCCCACACCCCCAGTCTCCCCCATTTAACGATTCCGCCTCCGATTGGCCGACAGTCCACATGAAGAATTCTCCACCCTTCTCTTGCTTAAATACATCCCTCCAACAAGAATACTGGAGCACTTCTCGCGAGGTGGCGGCGCTGGAGATTCCTCTCCAGCGCCGCGTCTGTTATCGGGTGACCTCATTCCCCGTCGGTTCGTTCCATGATTCCTACGGTTTGACGATCGTTCCATCACGACGTCGCAAAGTTCCCCATCGCATGTCGAAGGGGGGATCGTCCTGTACGGGGAATTTGCCCGCCAGTTCGGGATTGAAATCGATGCCAAATCCCGGTTTGTCGGTGGCGTAGTAATAGCCTCCTTTGAGCTGTGGACAGCCCGGGAAGACATCTTCCTCGGCCTGGTTGAACAGCCGGGCCTCCTGAATTCCGAAGTTGGGGGTCGCCAGGTCGAGATGCACATTACAGGCATGCCCGACGGGGGAGACGTCGCCCGGACCGTGCCAGGCGGTGCGGACGGCGAAGAACTCGCACAACGCCGCCACCTTGCGGGCCATGGTCAACCCGCCCACCTGGGAGACATGGATGCGGATGAAGTCGATCAGCCGGCCCGAAACCAGGTCGACCCATTCGTTCGGATTGTTGAACAACTCACCCATCGCCAGGGGCGTGCTGGTTTGGGCGCGGAGTGTTTTGAAATAGCCTACGTCCTCGGGAGAAAACGGATCTTCCATGAAGAACGGACGGTAATTCTCGACATCCTTACAGAGCTGGATCGCCAGGATCGGCGGGACCCGCTCGTGAATGTCGTGCAGCAACTCGACATCATCCCCCACCGTCTTGCGGATGTGTTCGAACAGCCGGGGAACCTGCCGCACATACGGCGCCGGCTCCCAGGTATCGACCCGCCGGTTCAGGGGGACATCCGACTGCGTCTGGGGCCCTCCGGTTGCTCCGCCTCCCCGGCCACCCGCTCCGTAGGTGGACAGCCCCGGCACCTCGCTTTGAATGCGGATGTGGCGGTAACCTTCGGCCTGATACTTGCGCACCTGTTCCTCGACCTCTTCGAAGGTCTTGCCGGCGGCGTGGCGGTAGGTGTCGACCGCCTCGCGGCACTTGCCCCCCAGCAATTGATACACGGGAAGATTGGCCCGCTTGCCGAGGATGTCCCACAGGGCCATGTCGACACCCGAGAGCGCATTCCCCAGCACCGGACCATTCCGCCAGTAGGAGCTGACGAAGACCGACTGCCACGTGTCTTCGATGCGGGTCACATCCTTGCCGATGAGGAACGGCTTGAGAAAGGTGTTGACCGCCGTCTCGACCGCCCGCGCGCGCTGGGTGAACGTCGCACAACCCAACCCATACAACCCGGGCTCATTCGTCAGCACTTTCACCACCACCAACCGGATGTTGGCCGGGGCGGTCAGAAAACACTGCACATCGGTGATGCGCAGGGGAGGGGTTCCCCGGGCGGCCTGTTCGGCAATGGTCTCGGGACGAGGATCGGCGGCCATAAGTGCCGAGGCCAGACCCGAAACCATCGCAACCCCTCCACCGGCGGCCGACGCAATCCACTGACGACGATCCATGAGCGACTTCTCCAGAGCGTGTGACACGGGACATTCCCCACCCGCCGGATCGTACCGCAGCCCATGCCGACGAGCCACAGGGGGACGGCAGATGACAACGCGGGAACAACGGGAGCGCGACCGCCCCACATGCCCGCGCGCAGGACGGCAATTCATCCGCCGCGCGGCCGCTTGCGGGATTTTTTTTGCAGAGAATCTCCGCGCAGCTGCAAAGGCCCAGCCATGGTCCTGGCCAGGGCGAGGGCCAGCTTGCGGCCGGTGACGGGCAACGGCGTCTCGGCCAGGGCGTCGAGCGACACCCACTGGAAGGGGCGCTCCTGTTCGCTGGCCGTTCCCCGCCGCCACTCACAATGCACCCCCCGCAGGGAGATGCGGTACCGCGTGACGCCGTGGGTCAACCTCAGGAACTCGGCATGCCCGTCGGTCTCGATGCCGAAGCGTCGGCGCAGGTAGGCGGGCAGCCCCTCGTCGGCCGCTTCGCGCTCATCGAAACGGAGAAAATCCCACAGCCCCGCCCACCGCTCGCCCGGCAGCCGCTGCATGAGCAGATAGTGCGGCCCCTGTTGCACCACCACGGCCACCTCGGCCAGCCCGGTGATCTCCGGACGTCGGGCGGGTGGTGGAATCTCGGCCTGCCGCCCCAGCCGCCGGGCCTCACAGACAGCCGCCAACGGACACTCGCCGCAGCGGGGAGACTGAGGCGTGCAGAGGGTGGCCCCCAATTCCATCAGTGCCTGATTCACCTCGCCCGGGTTTTGCCCTGCGGGCCAGAGCGCGGCAAACTCCCACAAGCGCTTCTGCCCGGCGGCGGAACGAGGGTCTTCCTCGAGCCCCATCAGCCGGCTGTACAGCCGCAGGGTGTTGGCCTCGACGATGGGGGCGGGCTGATTGTGAGCAAACGAAACAATCGCTCCTGCCGTGTAGCGCCCAATACCGGGAAGCGACTGTAATCCCTCGACTGTCTGCGGGAATTTACCCTGGTGATCCGCGACAATCACCTGGGCCGCCCGCCGGAGGTTACGGGCCCGACTGTAATATCCCAATCCCTCCCACAATTTGAGGACGTCCCCCTCCTCCGCGGCGGCCAGGGCATCGACGGTGGGGAAGCGCTCGAGAAAGCGGTGAAAGTACGGCACCACCGCCGCCACGGTCGTCTGCTGCAGCATGATCTCGCTGATCCACACCCGATAGGGATCATGCGACTCACGCCACGGCAGTGGACGGGAGACCCGGCGATACCAGGCCCGCAATTCCCGCCGGGCCTGCGGCAACTGGCTGCTGGGAAACCCACTCACTGCCATCCTCCCAACCGGAGCCCCCCGGGTTCCTTCCCGGCGGTGGCGCGGGGTCGAGGTGCCCCTTCCTGGGTCCTCCGACAGGCGATCACTCCACCTTGGCCGAGAGCCCCAGTTGTTTCCGGGGTGACTGGGGATCCACCTGCACGGGAATCTTCCAGGCGAGGGTTTTCAGTTTGCACAGTCCACCGGTCCCCGCGCGGCAATAGCCAAAGGTCACCTGCAGATTCAGGTCTCCCTGCCGGGTTCCCGCCACGAGGGGAATCTTGAGACGGATCGTATCTTTTCCTTCGACAAATTCGGCCTCCTGCTTACCCTCGAGCGCCTCGGCGGCCACCAGCTTCACCCCTTCGGCCGTCTGGACCCGAAAGCTGGGAGGCAACTGGGGATTGAGCTTGTAGTCTTCAGGGAGTTCCACATTGAGTTCGACCACCAGCGAATCGGTGGCAGCGAGCCGCTGGACCGTCAGTTCGGTGGGGGTTACGTCGGGCACGGGAGTCGCTTTCCGGGGGGGATTGGGGGGAGTCAGGCCGACAATTTCCAGAACCCGAGCGTCCCCGGGGGCCAGGTCGATTCGCTTGATCTGGTGATTGTTGGTGTCGGCCACATAGAGGGCCCCATTGGCGATGGCCAGACCCGCTGGCTCGGAGAACTGCAGGGGCTTCACCCCAGTGCCGGGCTTGCCATCCCCATACACGGTGCGCACCTCGCCGGTTTCGGGATGGACCGACTTCACCTTGTGATTGTAACTGTCGGCCACGTACAGCAGTCCGTCGTGCCAGGCGATCCCCAGCGGATGCTGGAAGCGCGCCTCTTCTCCGGTGCCATCCTTGTCACCAAACTCAAACAGGCTGCGGCCGCCAGGCAGATCGGAGGTTCCCGCGATGGTGGTCACCTTTCCCTCCCCCGACAGCGGGACTTTGCGAATGGCCGATCCTTCGCTGTCGACCACGTACAGAGACTCTCCATCGCTGGCGAGTCCCGAGGGCTGAGCGAAGGCCGACACCCGCTGAACCTCGTTGGCATCAAAATCGGCTCCGGGCTCACCCGCGATCCGCAGGCTGCCGTTGAGAATGTCTTCGCGGCCGGAACCGGCATAAGGCTGGACGTCGCCCGATTTGAGGTCATAGGTCCAGATCTGGTGCGGCCCCGCCATGGCGATGAACAGCCGGCCCGAATGCAGCCACAGATCCCACGGACTGTTGAGCGCCAGCTTCAAGCCGGGCCCACCGCGGAATCGTTCCTGGCCCTGGACTCCGGTCCCGGCGATGGTCGTCACCTGGCGGGCCTTCAGATCAATCTTTCGCAGCAGGTGATTCTCGGTGTCAGCCACATACAACGTGTCACCGTCCAGAGCCATTCCCTGGGGATGATCGAAGGTGGCGGTCTGGAAGTCTCCATCGTCCCGGCCCATCTTCCCGGAGCCGATCGTCGCCTGCAGTTTGCCATCCAGGCCCGCGACAACAATCCGGTTGTGGTTGCTGTCTGAAATGAACAATCGGCCCCCCGGAGCATCGGCCAACAGTTTGCCGGGGAACCGGAGGGGACCACTGGCCACGCGCGACCGCTCGAGCGAGAAGTTGACCGGGGTCTCATCCAGAGTCCCCTTCGCACGATGGTGGTCAATCAGCTTGGCAATGACATTGTCGAGGAGTTCCCGCTGGCCTTCTCCAGAAACGTAGCCGCAGTACATGCCCTCGGGATCAATCAGCACGAGTGTCGGCCAGCTGCGCACTCCGAACCGCCGCCAGATGGTCATCTCATTGTCGTTGACCACCGGATGCTCGATCTCGTACCGCACGATCGCGCGCCGGATATTCTCGGTCTCTTTTTCATTGTCGAACTTGGCCGAGTGGACCCCGATGACAACGAGTTCCTTGCCGTATTTCTGCTCGAGAAACTTCAGATCGGGCAAGACGTGAATGCAGTTGATGCAGCAGAAGGTCCAGAAATCGATCAGCACGACCTTGCCGCGCAGATCCTTGAGGCTGATTTCTCCTCCGCAGTTGAGCCAGCCAGCCCCTCCCTCAAGCTCGGGAGCCTTGAAGCGATTGGGGAACGGGTTCTCGGGAATGTTCTTCCCGGGATCTTTGTCATCCGTGTCCTGTGCCGCCTTGTCTGCCGGCGGGGCGTCGGCGTCGTCCTGAGCCAGGGCCACAGTCCCAACACTCCCCACAATCCACAGGGCCGTGGTCAGGCAGGCCATCCACATCAACCGGCTCCAGTGGGCAGTGCGGGGGGCAACCATGCGGGAACTCCGTCTCGAAGGGGATCCAGAAAAGGGACTCAGGTCTTCGCGAGAATAACAGACCCCTGACACAGTCGAAAGCAGTCGGAGGGTCTGGACAACAGACAGAAAACCGTCAGGACCGCTCAGCGAGGGGCAGCAATCAGCACGGCATCGCACCAGTCGGCATGATCCAGCACATTGGCTTCGGGGCCGAAATCGACCACAAGTGTCAGGCGGCGTGCTCCCTTCAGAGACACCCGCGGGACCAGCCGGGGCTCATCACGCCCCCGCACCACGCCACTGCTCCAGACCGGCTGGTCATCGACGAGCACGGCGAACTCCACGGCACCTCGCCCCCGCGCGCTGTCATCGATGCCCACGGTCGCCACAAACGCCTCGGCCCGTGCGGGAAGGTCATAGGTCAATCGCTGGCGACTGTGCACTCCCAGACCGGTTGCATGACAGTTCCCGCGCAACTGCAACGGCTGTCCCAGACAGTTCCGGTCCCGCCGCCAGGGCCATTCCTCGTTCAGGAATGGCGTGAACTCCGATTGCACCGGCTCAAGTTCCGACAGAGGCTGACAGCCCTGCCCCAGAAACTGCACCGACACCACAGCCGCGCAGGGAAATTCCAACGGAGTGCCGCACAAGGCCTCACAGCCCAACAGCTCTCCGTCGATCAGACGCAATGCGCTCACATGCAGCCGGCTGCCATCGGTCAGCGTGATCAGTCCCCCTGGCCCTTCCAGCCGGGGCAGGTCCTGCAATTCCGGATTGAAAATGACCGCGAGCGCGCCCCGTCGGGCCAGGGTTCCCGGGGCATTCTCCCCTTCCAGCCGCAACTCCCGGTCCGAAACCCCCTTCAGCTCCCCTCGAAGAGTGTCCCCATTCTGCAGGACCACTTCGTCTGCTCCGGGGGTGGCCTGTTCCACCCGCCGCCACAGATCACGCAGCAATTCTCCCTCGGTCGGCTGCCGAAACACCACGGCCCGCACGGCCTCAAGGGGAATGGTGAATTCGCGCAGTCCCGTCAGCCGGTCCCACCGGAGTGCCAACTCCTCTTCATCCGCCCGCACCACCTCGGCCGCCAGCAGATCGCCATTCGCCAGGATCACCAGCGGGGATTCACGACTCAATCGGGCCCGCCGCTCTTCGAATTCCAACCGCACGACCTCCGACAGAGGAAAGGCGCGGGCAGCTTCCCCCTGCCAGGTCAGCCCTTCCGCCGTCAACTTCTCGAGGCGTCCCGCCAGCGACTTTCCCTCACGCGTGAGTAACTGACCCGTCCGCAAGACTCCCCCAACCTGCCCACTGGTCAGCCCGGTCCACGCCCCCAGAACCAACCACAGCGCCAGCCCCAGACAGACCGGTCGCTCAATTGGGCCGACAGAGGCCTGGATTCGTCCCCCACAGGTCAGGAAGCGCGTCACGAAGGTCACCGCTGGAAGATGGGCAGGCAATTGTTCGACAACTGCAGCACGATGCAGGACATGGCCGTCGCATATTCCGGGCAGACCGTGCTGTCGGTCCAGTTCCCCGCCGGCTGCTGTTGCGAAATGAGATCATCGCGCACTCGCGGAAACCATCGGCGCCAATACTCACCCCCGGCATACCACATCGCCTGGGCAGCATAATACTGGCCGTAGTAGTAGAAGCCTTCCTGCCGGAACTGCATGGGTTGAAACGCCTGTTCCTGCAAGTACCGCAATCCCCGCTCAATCTGCGGGTCTTCGTAGACCCCGGCACTGTAGAGGACCACCACCCCCGCGGCGGAGCGGGGCATCAGGCTGCCCATTCCCATCCCCCCCCCCGAGAGCATGTAGGCGAATCCCCCATCCGGATTCTGGCAGCGACGGATGTACTCCACGCAGGCATCGACCGTCGATTTCGGGACGGCGATACCGGCGTTCCGGGCGGCCCGCAACGCCATCATCTGGCAGACGGTCGCCGAAACGTCGGCCTCGCGCCGGACCGGAAAATATCGCCAGCCCCCCTCTTTGTTCTGGGACGAGATGATGATCTTGACCGCGAGTTTGAGCTTGTCGCGGATCCGCTCGTCGTTGGTCATGCCATAGACCTCCGCGAGAAACAGCGTCGCAAACCCATGGCCATACATCGGATTCATATTCCGATGCTCGGGGGCGGAGATCAGTCCGGTCGAAGTGACGTTGTCGAGAACAAAAGAGACCGCCCGCTCGAGCGACTCGCCGTAGGGCCCCCGGCCGGGTGAACTGCCCGAGGCCAACATCGCCATTCCCGCCAGGGCGGTCACCGCGACGTGTCCCTCGTAGTTCGTCCCCGATCCAAAAGATCCATTGGGACGCTGCGATCTCACCAGATATTGCAGCCCCCGGTCAATCGCCTGTTCCGCCCGTGGCGTGATCAGTTCATGGGCGCTGGTCTCCACCGTGCGCGGCATGCTCTGCGGAGGAGCGGCGAGTGACTGGCGTACGCCCCCCCCGAGCACCGCCCCGCAACACAGAACCCACACCCCCGCCCGGCCGGTCGACTTGCTCACGATCACCTGCACCTTTACTGGGGACAGTCACTCGGTCTGACTTGGTACCGGGACCAAGTCGCATCACGCAACACCCACCCAAAGAATAGCACTGTGTCACCAGGACGAACACCACCCGCCCGACATGCGGAATCCTGGAAACGCAGGCCAGGAGCAGCCAAACCCCGCCGCCGGCTGCCGACATGCGGTCAGCGGGAGGACGAATCGGGTGGGGCAGCCGGGCCCTTGGGCTCGGCGTTAAACCGGTTCATGGCGACGGCGACTCCCTCAGCCAACCAGCACTCGCAACAATCGGCCGCCGCCAGAATCGCCTGATCGACCAGCGGCAATTCGGATTTATGAAACCGATCCAACACATAATCGGCCGCATTGCGGTCACCGGGGGGACGCCCAACCCCAATCCGCAATCGGGGAAACTCCTCGGTACCGAAGTGTTGAATGATGTTCTGGATCCCCTTCTGTCCTCCCGAGGATCCCCCCGGACGCAGCCGCAGACGTCCCACCGGGAGATTCAGATCGTCGCAGATCACCAGAAAGTCGGCCGGCTGCAGATGGTAAAAGTCGCGCACCTGCCGCACCGACTGCCCGCTGGCGTTCATAAACGTCTGGGGAGCCAGCAGCACCACCTTCTGCGATCCAACCGGAACCTCAGCCAGCAACCCCTCGAATTTCTCTTTGGGCCGAGGCACCTTCCAGCGACGATTCAATTCCGCCAGCAGGTCGAACCCGACGTTGTGCCGGGTCCCGTCATACTTCTTTCCCGGATTTCCCAGGCCTACGATCACCTTCATGACATCGCGACCTCGTTCGAACAAACTGACAAACCGAGTCTGAATTCACCCCGACCGGGCGCGAGACATACCAGAACAGACCCCCGTTCGGGCCCAGCCTCCAGCAGGTGCATTCATCGCGACACGTGGAGCGATTTCACAAATTCATCCGCCCGGGCGGGGTTCACAGTTGCCAGTCGCAAATCACCGGGAAAACGTCAAACAACAGCAGCCGGGACGCACAAGGCAACCCGGCTGCTGAGAACTTGATGACGGGACGATCGGCTTCTGGTTGAGAGACGACAGTCCGCGAAGGACTCCCCTGAGGGGAAATCCCAAATTACTTCTTCTTGCTGTCGCCAGCGGCCTCGTCAGCCCCTTCCTTGGCGGGCTTCTTGATCAACTCGGGCTGGGCGGGCCCCTCAGTCGGGGTCAGCACCGGCTGAGCTCCCTTGGCCAGGATCTGCACCACCACGTCTTCGGCATGGCTCAGGCAGCGGCAGTTGGGAGGCATCTCGAGTTCCCGGACGTGAATCGACTGACCCACTTCCAGATTGCCAATCTTCACCGGAATGCTGTCGGGAATCTGAATGGCGAGGCACTCGATGAGGACGGTCCGCATCTCGTGATCGAGAATCCCGCCCCCGAGAGCCCCGGGAGCAGTCCCCTTCAGCTCGACCTTCACTTCGACCGTCAGCTTCTCATTCGGGTCGACCCGCAGCAGATCGACATGCATCAGGTGCTTGCCGAAGGTGTCCCACTGAATCTCGCGGATAATCGCCGTCTCGTGCTGACCTTCCAGATCGACATCGAGCACCCGATGTCCCTCTTTCAGCTGTTGCAACAGATCGGCGGCGGTCATCATGACCGGCACGGTATCCTGCTTATGACCGTAGATATTGCCGGGGACAATCGCCTGCTCACGCAGCCGCATGCAGGCCCGGGTTCCCCGTTCAGCGCGCCGCTTCACGGCGATTTTTCCCATCACAGACATCGTTACTTTCCTCGGTTTCCCTTCGTGACTCTGCTGGTGACTCGACTCTTGTCTCGACAGTGCCTCTGCGTCCTCCACGCCGGGCCATCCCGACGCCAAAACGCGGCACAAACCGGCCACGTAACCTACAGTGGCCCGTCTGGTGGAAGCCCGAACCTGTCTGTCTGGACCCACCCGTTCCCGGACCGGAGGTCGCCCGGGAAAGTCGAAGCGGAGATCGTACCTCTCGGCTTCTGCCTCTGCAAGATTCCCAAGCCTGCTTCCGAAATCACTAATGATCATGTGAACACACATGACTTGGGTGACATCCAGCCTCCATAAGGCAGGCCCCAACTCATCCGTCGTTCCGACGCCGACGCGCCAATCGTTTGCGAAACTCCCCCCACGGCAGGGAGTTCATTACATTCCCGGCTTCCAAACCGCCCCGCCGGGCCTGGTCAACGCCATATTTCAGCACGTCGAACCCCTGCACGCTGTGGGAGTCGGAATTGATCACAATGGGAATCCCCAGATCTTTCGCCTGGGCCACGGTGATGTCGTCCGCATCCAGACGGGCCGGGTGGGCGTTGATCTCCAACCACTTGCCATGCTGGCTCATCCCTCGCAGCACGGTACCCAGGTCCATCGCCGCAGGCGGCCGCTTGCCAATCAAACGCCCGGTCAGATGCCCGATCGCATCGACGTGCGGGTTCTCGATCGCCGTCATCAATCGCCGGGTGATCTGCTCAGCCGGCTGCTTCAGTCCGTAGTGCAAGACGGCCAGCACCCATTCCGCCTCGGCCAACACCTCGTCGTCGAGATCGAGAGTGGCGTCTTCGAGGATGTCGCATTCAATTCCCTTGAGTACATGAATGTGGGGATAATCGGTCCGCACCGCTTCGATTTCCGCCCAGTGCCTGCGCAGGCGCCCTGCATCCAGCCCATTGGCCATCGACACCCGTTGCGAATGATCGGTGATGGCGATGTAGGTCAGGCCCCGCGCCTGGGCCGCCTCGATCATCTCGCGAATTGTCGCGGCACCATCGGTGGCGGTGGTGTGCATGTGCAGGTCTCCCCGCAGATCGCCCGGTTCGATCAGGGTGGGGAGCGCACCGGCGGCCGCCCACTCGAACTCCCGGCGAGATTCCCTCAATTCGGGGGGAATCCAGGGCAGGTCGACCGCCTTGTAAATTTCGTTCTCGGTCGCTCCCCCAACCTGGGTCTCACCCCGGAAGAGACCATACTCATTCAGCTTCAGACCGCGCTCGATGGCCCGTTGCCGGACCACGATGTTGTGGTCTTTGGAACCGGTGAAATACTGCAGCGCCGCCCCATACGACTCCTCGGGGACCACCCGCAGGTCCATCTCCAGGCCCAGCTTCAAACGCACCCGTTGCTTGGTCTCCCCCTGCTGCAGCACCTTCTCCACCGCGGGATGCGTCGCCAACGCCTGCATGACCGCCGCCGAATTCCCGGCAATCGCCAGCAGGTCGAGATCACCCAGGGTCTCGCGCCGCCGCCGGAAACTTCCCGCGGCCTCAACCCGCACCACGCCCGGCACGCCACGCAGACAGGCCAGCAGCTCCTCGGCCAGAGGTTCCACCTCGGCGAGGTACAACCGCTGGCCAGCCTGCGCCAGATGAGCCAGGCCCTCAAGAATGCCCTGCGAAGTTTTGGCACCGAATCCCTTGAGCCTGGCCACGGCCCCCGACTCACACTGGGTCTTCAACTCCGCCAGTGAGGTGATCTGCAATTGCTGAAACAACGCCGCTGCTTTCTTCGGCCCCAGCCCCGGAACTTTCAGCATCTCGACCACGCCTGCCGGAACCGCAGCCCGCAGTTCCTCCAGTTGCGGCAGGGTCCCCGTGGTGACGATGGTCGCAATCTTTTCCGCCAGGTCCTTGCCAATTCCAGGCAGATCGTCGAGAGACCGGTTCGGATCCGCGAGAATCTCAGCCGCCGACTCGGGGAGATCCCCCAACGTCCGGGCCGCATTCCGATAGGCCCGCACCCGGAAGGGATTGGCGTTTTGAATCTCCAGCAGATCGGCGAGCTCCTCGAAGAGATGGGTGATCTCGATGTTCTGCATGGCCAATCCGCGGAAGGCAGAAAAGTCGGAAAATGTCCAGGGGGTCGCTTCAACCCCAAGTTGGTCCCGGCGGAAAACACCAACGGCCCTTCCCAGAGGAAGAGCCGTTGGATTGCCACCAGTTCGCGTCATGCGTTCGACCCCTGCGGCCGCTCGCCGGAACGCGAGGTCTCAGGGATTGCGGGCCACCGTCGCGGGAACGGACTCGCTGTTCCAGGGCCGCCGGGAGTACTCGGCATTCCGCACCAGTTGCCCACCGCGTGCGGGCTTCCGGGTCACCGTACGGGAGCGAGCCGGGGCATCACCATTCACCACCATATGGTCCAGTCGGGAAGCCTGCGGCAGCGAAAGCCCCCCCTGGCTGGGCTGCGGGCTCGTCGGAACGGTGGTCGCCGGTTCGGTGTTGGCGGGACCATTCGAGGGGATCGGGGTGACCGTTTCCTCTGGGGTTGGCACTGTCGAACCACGGGAGCCTCGGGGCTCGATGCGGATCCGGGGTTCCGCCTCGGGAGCTGGGTCGGGACGGGGGGCGGGAGTCTCGGGACGGAAGGTCGAACGTGCGGAATCCTCAGAATCAGCCGGTATACCCCCCCGCGGCGGATTGGCGGGGGATTCGCTGGCGGCCCCTGCGGCGCCTCCCCGAATCGCATCGGTCTCACCCGAACTTTCAGTGGCAGCCCCGCCACCCAGAGGGGCCTCGTCGGGAGCATAGGTTTTCTTCTTCCACCGGTCTTTCGGTTCGACCGGGGTTGGAGACTTGCCTTTCTCAATCTGGGCGGGAGCCGGCTGGCACTCTTCCATCCCCGGATCGGAGTACGAGGTGGTGCAGGAGGAGCAAGAATCGGCGACTGGAACTCCACAACTGCTGCAGCCGCCGTCGGAAATCATCGGAGACTCGTAGATCACCGGAGGTCCAAACGCGGCACGCATCGGGGTGATCAGCCGCCCGGCGAAGGTCGCCCCCCCTCCGCCACACCCTCCGCCACACCCTCCGCCGCAGCCAAACCAGCACGCCCACGCCGAACCGGGCAACTGGCTCAAGACCAGAGCCAGACACGACGCCGACACCGACCACAAGACTCGTCTGTGTTTCCGACTCATCGGGGGCAACTCTCGCACATCAGGGACCACTGTTCAGAGATACCTTCCGTTGTAAAACTGCCATCCGACAGCTGTCAACCGCCTCTCCCGCCAAGACCTCGGGAAATCAGCCTGTCTTGAGGGCCATGACAGTTGTGCCAATCAGGCAGACGAGGCAATTTCTGCCGGCAGTGCTCCTTCAGTGCTCACCCCGAGACCGGGTCGGCGTCGGTGACTCCCAACCATTCTCTGAGATTGACTGCAACGCCACCCATCCCCCCGGGAGTCCTCCGCGGGTTTGAAATCGGTCCCACTTCGGACGCAGCAGCGGTCGGACGGCCCGGGTTCAGCGGAGCGCGGGTCTACCGGGTGACGGGCGACCATTCCCCCTGGTGTCTGAAGGCCTTGCCTCTGACCGATGTTGATCTTTGCCGCCAGAGGGGCCTTCAGCGGCTGTTGCGGCACCTCGCGACGGGGGGGCTGACCTTCATCGCCTCCCCCCGAACCACCGCGGGCGGAGAGCCCTTTCTGATCGAACACAACTGGCTCTGGCAGTGTGAGCCCTGGCTGTCGGGGGAGGCCGACCGGTCACCGCGCGTGGAGCACCAGCGTGTGAAGGCGGCTTTCCAGACCCTCGCACGCTGGCACGAACGGGCCCGACATTTCGTTCCCGAGCCGGGCGAGGCGGTCTGGTTTCGAAGTCATCCCGCCGAGCCGTCGCCGGCGGCTCGCGAGCGGGCCACCTTGCTGCGGCAGACCGTCGCCACCGAACTCCAGGCACTCCGCGGCCAGGCGCTCCAACACCTGCCCACCAACCTGCATCCCGCCGTGGAGATTGTTCTGGGGGAGATCCAGCGATGTGGGGCGGCGGTGGCCCAGGAACTCGAACGGTGGTCAGCGCGTCTCCTTCCCATTCAGCCCTGCCTGAGAGATATCTGGCGCGAGCATGTGCTGTTCGAGGGAGATGAGGTCTCGGGAATCATCGACCCCCAGGCCGCCCGCTGCGATTCCCCAGCTCTGGATCTCGCCCGGCTCCTGGGCAGCCTGTGTGGTTCCCGTCGGGAGGCCTGGACCACGGCGCTGGACGCGTATCATGCAGTCCGCCCGCTCGCCCCCATGGAAGAAGCGCTCATTCCTGCGCTCGATCGGAGCGGATGCTTGCTCGCAGGACTGCACTGGATCAAACGGCTGCTCCCCGATGGCGGAACAGCAGAGACCCCGGTGAGGGCGGGGTGCGACCGCCTCTGGCATTTCGCAGAGCGGCTCGCATCCGGGCCGGTTGGGGCGGGAATCCTCACTCCTTGGCGGTGACTCTGGCCCCCCCCAAAAACGGCTACAGCCGGTCGAATCTTCCCGGTGGAGGAAGATTTCGACCGGCTGCGGTTGGACGCCGCCGTCGGGAAACGGCTGTTTCCCGGATCCGTTGAGCGAAGTGCTACTGCAAGTCGCGAAGCAATTCTTCGACTGTCTTGGCCCGACCCTGAGGAGCTTCAGCAGCCGCCGGGGCCACAGAGGCCGACCGGGCTGAGGCGGGACGGGTCTGCGAGGCCTGCTGGATCCTGGGGGACCGCCGGACTCGCCGGGCCTCTTCAGCCGCAGGCGGGGTGATCGCGTCCGCAGGATCGATCGATGGGGGCGTGACCGGCAGCGTCTCTTCCACCGGTGAGGTGGGAGCCGCGGGGACATACGGAGTCGCCGCCGGAGCAGGAGGCAAGCCACCTGCTTCGGTCAGATTCGAGCGGCCCGACTTCGAAGGCCGGGTGGTGAATCGCTCTTGCGGACACATCCAGCATTCTTCCAAACGCCGCCAGCAAGTGGGGTACACCCCATAGCAGGGCGCGCAGTAAGGACGTTGCGCGGGATAGTAGGTCGCTCCGCACCCCTTGCGGCACTGGCGGGTCTTCCACGGATTGGGGTTGTGATCACAATCCCCGCAGAACTCGAGTTCCGTGTCGACTCCCGCTTCGGTGCGATAGGGAGACTGCCCCCGCACCGTTTGTGATTCGGTGGTATTACCCAGGACCCGGTCGAGCAGACCAGCCTGGGCGATGGTCGCCCAGCCGGCAACCAACAGCCACCCCAACAGGGCCGAGCGGCCCAGAGACATCAGACGAGTCACGTGATCCCCTCCTTGGGATGAATCTCGAACAGGCAGACCGTTGCGGCAGGATCAGCCCGATTCGGTGGACGAATGGTTGATGAATCGTGTCTCAGCCAGGACCAGGTCGCAGACCCGTACAGTCAAGGCTTTCAGAGGAGCAGGGCTCAGGGGTAGTAAGTGCCGGTGTTGAAGAAGCCCACGGCATGTCCGGTCGGTGTCAGCCCGGAACGGATCGGGAGAAATGCATCTCCGCTCATATAACCTCTCTGGGAAGCCGAGCCGGCGTTGATTTCCTGTTGCATCATTCCCAACTGCCGGCCGAAATTCTGCTCCTGTCGGCCGATTTCCTCGAAGGGCTGGGTCCGCAGCAGGTACTGGCCGGAGAAGTTGTTCGTCGCCCCAGGCAGCATGTTCAGCGCCGGGCTGAGAACGGGAGTCGAGTTGCGGGCAGGGGTGTTACCGTACTGCCCTCTGCGGTTGGCCGTGTAATTGGTGGAACGACGGCCGCCGTTCAAAGTCGGCCCCCCCAACCGGCTTCCCAAATTGGCTCCCATGCTGCTGCCGGGAGACAGCCCTGCGTTGCCAAACCCCCGATTCGCACTCCGGCTGGTCAGCGGAGAGCGATACGGGGTGCCTGTCGAGTTGCCAAACTGGGGAGTTGACTGGGCCAGCACCTCGCCCGTCAACAGGCTGCCAGCAACCAGAGCCAACAAACCCTGCAGAAAACGCTTGTGGTTGCACATGGTGGATGGTCTTTCTTGATCGCGTGTCGGGAAAGGGGTTTCCAGAGAATGTTACGCTGGACACTCAGGCGGGAACAGACTGGGGGAATCGGGATCGGTTCGGCAAGCCGGGCGACGGCTGGAGGACATCCAACCGTCGACACAGGTGCTCACAATCTGACTTCCCCCGGGTCTTAGAAGAACCCGCCACCCCCCAGGCCGCCACCCCCCGAATTCGAACCGTTTTGCAAGGTCCGAACCGTTCCATTCCCGAGCAGGATGAATCCGAAGATCCGGGAGAAGGGCTGGGTAACCTTCGCGATGAAGTTGTCCGAAGCCACCCAACAATCGGCCTTGATGTAGATCCGGTCACCCGGCATCAACTGATAGTTCGTGGTCGTGACGCCGTCCTGGGTGATCGCCCGCCAATCGACGGGCATCACCTGGGCGACTTCCGTTCCGTTCGGAGCGGGCCGGGCAATCCACATCTGCTTCGACGAGACCGGCGACAGTCCGTTGATGTTCGCCAGGGCGTCGAGAACCGTTTCGCCGCCGGTGAAGGGCAGGGTCACGACCTGTTCACCCACACCGCCACCGTCGGTGATGAGATAGATCTTCTTGCTGTTGTAAGACAGCACGTCGACCGACACCTCGGCGTCATGCACACTGTCGCCCAGGTGCTGCTCAACCGACTGTTTGACTTCATCCAAAGTCATCCCGGCCACGTAGACGCTGCCGTAAATCCCCAGAGACACGGTGCCGTCGGGGCGAATCAGGTGTTCGCCCGCCACAATCTGCCGCGCCCCCACATCGGCGAGGCTCATCGAAACAATCGGTTTCTGATAGCCCCCGTAGACCCGGCCCTCTTCCCCCTGATGCTCAGTCTTCAGGTAGTTGACCAGACTTTGTTCGGCCTGGGAGGCGGTCTGCCCCTCAATACGGACCGAGCCGTACCAGGGCCCCAGGTCGACCGTTCCATCGGCCTGCACCAGGTACTCACCGTTGATCGTTTTGAGGGCCTTCTGGACCTCTTCGTCGTCGGCGTCGTAGGGCTCCAGGTTGGCGGCCCGGATGATCACATAGTCTCCCGCCCGGATGCCATCATTTGCCGGCCGGATGCTCCGGACCAGCTCGATCAGCAGAATGTCCGGGGGGGCCACCCGATACACGGGAATGCTGGCCATGGACAGCTCCCGGGGAATATCGCTCAGACTGGACTCCTCCACAGCGTCAATCAGTGACGTCTTGTGGCAACCAGAGCCCAGGGACCCGGCAAGGCACATGGCGGCCAAGCACAGGCTATGAATCGCCTGATGTCGCGCTGCTTTCAGTTTCACGGTGGTCTCCCAGAGTGAAGGGGGGCTCGGATTGTTCCAACCCACCTGATGTGAAGGCGGAGTCGCCCGCATAACAATCAGGATCGTCAACATCGACATACCTACTTCAACCAATTTCCCCCGTGCTTTGCGCAAGATACTTCTTCTCGACAGAATCGTTTTGTCCCCTAAAAACCGTACAAAAGTCACAGGCAGTCCCCGAACTGATCCCCCCACAAGAGCGTACGACTCCTCCGCAACCATCCAACCACCACCGGGTTGAGCCTCTTGATCCGGAAGCCTCCAATTGACCCTAAACTGTTTCAACTGAATCACTTACAAAATAACATGAGCGTCCATACCGACCCTCCGCCAAGCCCCTTCGATCGAGGCCCGCCGAGGGCGAAGTTGCCGTATGCCCGAGAGCGATCTCCTCAACTATCCATGCGCACACATCCCGGTCACTGCAGGCGGCAACTTGGGTGTCGCGCCAAGACTTTGGCGGGAGGGAATGCCGCCGCATGACCCAGGGAAAACCTGACCTGTCGGCGAGGGTTGTTTCCCGGAGTGTCGCGAGATCAGCGATCTGGACGACTTCAGGAATCACTGCCCCTCATTGGACACGAAAGGCCGACTGTCCCGGCGGCTCTACGGCCCTTGACTTTCCACTCTCTCGGCCTTCAGCCACCGGGCTCTCTCCGAGCCTCGCTGGCCGGGCAACCGCCAAGCTCCGATCCCGGGAACACACCGGGAGGCCGGCCGGGACAATCCAATCCGCCCCCACGCCCCCATGGAATCGAGAGGGTTCGGAAGGTCACATCGCGGGAGCGCGGACCTCTGAGTTCACCCTGGACCAGGATCGAAAAAAACCTGACCGCGGGATCGCCCGACCGCGTGGACCGAAAATCCTCACTTCCGGCAACCGAAAAAAACCGCGGGATCGATCTCTCATCTGCAGCCGCCAACGCCATTCCCTGCAGGGGAACCAGCCGCAGCCTGGAGTTGCCGCACAGTAGCTCCCCCGGACTGGGGAATTCCGAACAACGGGCCCTCGAGGGGATTCTCCGAATGCACCGATCGCGGGAACTGGCGTCGCCGTTCAACTCCACATTCAAACACAACAGGGCACATTCAGCCCGCGGTTCTTCCCGGCGGGATCCGGCGACGGTTCGGGAAGGAATTCGCGGACAGGTTTCGGCATAATGTCGTCTCGTTCACCGCGGTTGGCCGTCCGCCCCTGAGAATGCCGAGATGCGACTTCGGACCAGTGCTGCCATTCTGCCCGTTCTGGCCTGGTGTGCGACCGGGTGGGGTGCCGACGCCGAGGTCCCCAGCTTTGACCATGACATCCGCCCGCTGCTCAAGCAGCACTGCGTGAAATGTCATGGACCGCTCAATCCGGCAGCACGGCTGAATCTGAGTCTCCCCGCCACCTTGGCGCGCGGGGGCGACAGCGGCCCCGCGATCGTCCCCGGCCAACCCGCCGCCAGTCTGCTGTGGCAGCGGGTCGAACGGGACGAGATGCCCGAACAAGAGCCCCTGTCCTCCACTGACAAGGCGCTTCTGCAGCGGTGGATCGCCGCCGGAGCCCCCGGTTTGCCCGCCGCCAACACAGACAGTGCCGACGCCGAGTTGCACTGGGCTTTTCGAAAGCTGCGCCAACCGGCCGTCCCGGCGGTGCAACACCCCGGCCTGGTGCGAACCCCGCTCGATGCCCACGTCGAGGCCCAACTGGAGGGGGTTGGGCTCACCCTGGGGCCGGAAGCGCCGCGGGAAACGCAGATCCGCCGGGTGGCTCTCGACCTGGTGGGGGAACCGCCCACGCCCGAAGAGGTCGATCTGTTCCTCCACGATTCCGAGCCGCTCGCCTACGAGCGGATGGTCGACCGATACCTGGCCTCGGCCCGGTTTGGGGAACGGTGGGGGAAACACTGGCTCGACGCGGCGGGCTACGCCGACTCAAACGGCTATTTCAGTGCCGATACCGAACGCCCGCTCGCCTGGCGGTACCGCGATTACGTGATCCGCTCACTGAACGCCGACAAGCCATTCGACCGCTTTCTGCGCGAGCAGCTTTGCGGGGACGAACTGGCGCAATTCCACCCCGGCCATCCGGTCACCCCCGGGCAGATCGAACTCCTGGAGGCGACCCACTTTCTGCGGAATGGGCAGGATGGCTCGGACATCGGCGTGCAGGAGCCGGAGGCGTTCGAGGTCGACCGCCGGGCCGCCCTCGAAGCGGTGGTTCAGGTGACCGCCACCTCGCTGCTGGGGCTGTCGGTCCACTGCGCCCGCTGCCATGATCACAAATTTGACCCGATCACCCAGCGGGAGTACTACCAGCTTCAGGCAATTCTGTTTCCCGCCTTCAATCCGCAAGACTGGATCAACCCCAAGGACCGGGTGATCTACGCCTACCTTCCCGGCGAGAAGGAACAGTGGGAGCAGCGCGAACGGGAGCTGGCGGATCAACTCGCCCGTCTGAAAGCCGACTACTCCGACTGGCTGACCGCGCATCGCGAACCGTCGGAACTGCTGTTCGAAGAGAGCTTTTCGGAAGGGTGGTCCACCCGCTGGTCGGCCACCGCCCCGGGGGATGACCAGCCGAGTGCCGCGATCAACCTGGATCAATCCAATCCCCCGGCCGCACGCATTCAGGACGGAGAGCTGCAGATCATCGCCGGCCCGGGAGAGGCGTGGCTGGCCACCCAACGGGCCTTCGACTGGACCCCCGACGAACCGGGGGGCTGGGTCCAGGCGACCTTTGACCTGGTCGACAACAAAGTCCAGGGGAGCCCGGCCGAACGCCTGGGCTACAGCATCGCCGCCCACGACTTCAACGACTCGGGCTCGCTGGACGGGGGCAATCTGCTGATTGATGGCAACCCCTCGACCGCCACCACCGTCTACCGCGACTATCCCGGTGCCGACCAAAAGGCGCTTGGGCCGATTGGGGCCCAGGGGTACGTTCCGGGGCGCAATTACGGAGTCCGGGTCACCCATGTCGATGGGGGAAAGTATCGCCTGGACCACATCGTCGATGGCCTGCCCGATGGCGCCTCACAGACTCTCGCCGCCGCCGATTTGCCCGAGGGGGGATTCGCATTCTTCTATTGCCAGGGCCGCAGCTTCGTGGTCGACAACCTGCGCGTTGAGCGCAGTCTCCCGGCCGCAGAGGCCCCGATGGATGTGGCTGCGATCCGCAAGGCGATTGAAGAACGGCGATCCCAGTACGACCAACAACGGAAGAATCTGGAGTCGCAGCGGTCCCCCGAACCGGGCCGGGCGATTGCCTGGGTCAGCGACAAGTCGGGCAAGCCCCCGGTTGTCCCCTTCCTGACCCGGGGTCAGTACCACCTGCGGGAGGGGGATGTCCCCCCCAGCGCCCTGTCGATTCTCAGCCCTCCCGGGGAGGAATTTGTCCCCCCGACCCCGGAGGCCGACGCCGCCACCACCGGCCGTCGTTCGGCCTTCGCCGACTGGTTGCTGCGGCCCCACGGGCGTCCCGCGGCACTGCTGGCCCGGGTGCATGTGAACCGGGTCTGGCGACAGTACCTGGGACGGGGAATTGTGCCGACGACCGACAACCTCGGGCTCAGCGGTGCCGCTCCGTCGCATCCCGAATTGCTCGAAGAACTCGCCGCTGGTTTTGTGGCGGGGGGTTGGAGCCAGAAGGAACTCCACCGGCGCATCGTCACTTCCACCGTCTATCGCCAGTCGTCCGCCCCGCGCGAGGCCGGGCTGGCGCGGGATCGCGACAACCGCCTGTGGTGGCGCTGGCCCGTGCGGCGGCTGGAGGCCGAGGTGATCCGCGATGCGATGCTGTCGGTGAGCGGACAGCTCGACCGCACTCCCCACGGCCCCGCGGTCCCCACCCGCCAGACCGCCATCGGCGAGGTGATTGTGGAGGAGCAGACCCCGGGGGCATGGCGGCGCAGCGTCTATCTGCAGCAACGGCGGTCGCAGACCCTGAGCTTCATGAAGGTGTTCGATGCCCCCGCGGTCGCGACCATCTGCACCACCCGTCCGTCGTCGACGGTCCCCCTGCAATCGTTGGCGCTGCTGAATTCCGATTTCGCCCTGGCCCGCGCGGAAGTCTTCGCCCGCCGGCTGCTGGCGGAGACCGATGGATCGACCGCCGCCCTGGTGGGGCGTGCCTGGCGGCTGGCGCTGGGGAGGGAGCCGACTGCGACCGAAGCGGCTCTCGCGGCCGGATTTGTGGACTCACAGCGGACGCAATACACCAGTCCCGAAACCGTTGCCGAGGCCCAGCGCTGGGCGGCCACCGATTTTTGCCAGATGCTGCTGGCCAGCAGCCCGTTCCTGTACGTCGAATAAGAGCCATGGTCACCCACTTGCCACGTCGTGCGTTTTTGGGGCGCTCCGCTGGAGGAATCCTCGGATCGATGGCCCTCCACTGGCTCCAGGCGCAGGAGCGGGGGGGGCTGCGGGTGGCGCATCATCCGGCCCGGGCCGAGCGGGTGGTGGTGCTGTTCCAGAACGGCGGGCCGAGCCAGATGGATCTGTTCGATCCCAAGCCCGAACTGACGAAACGGAGCGGCCAGCCGTATCCCGGCGGGGTCAAAGTCGAGACTTTGTCGCCGGCGGGTTCGGGCAATCTGCTGGGGTCTCCATTCGAGTTCCGGCAGGCGGGTCGGTCGGGAATGCTGCTGTCGGAGCTGATTCCCCACATCGCCTCGATCGCTGACGACATCACCCTGGTCCGCTCGATGACCACGGAATCGGTCTGTCACGAAACCGCGCTGCGGATCGCGCACAGCGGACATCCCCTCGCGACCGACAAACCCAGCTTCGGGGCGTGGCTGACCTATGGGTTGGGGTCACTCAATCAGAACCTGCCGGCATTCGTCGTCTTGCCCGATCCCGGGGGGCTGCCGATCAACGGGACCCTGAACTGGTCGGCCGGTTGGCTCCCAGCCCAGCACCAGGGGACCGCCTTCAACGCGGGGGATCTCAACACCGCCCCGGTCCTCAACCTCCGGACTCCCGATCGGGTCCCGGCTGCCGCCCGGCGACGGCAGCTCGATTTTCTCCAGCAACTCAATGCCGAGCAGCAGCGGCGGTTCCCCGAGAACACCGATCTGGAAGCCCGGCTGCGCGATTTCGAGACGGCGGCCCGGATGCAGATGGCGGTCCCCACGGCGGTCGACCTCTCCGGGGAAACCGAGGCGACGCGTCAGCTTTACGGAATGGACCAGGCAGCCACAGCACAGTACGGAACGCGCTGTCTTCTGGCGCGCCGGCTGCTCGAGCAGGGAGTGCGGTTCGTGGGAGTCTATCTCAAGGGGCAGCCCTGGGATACGCATTCCGACAACGCCAATGCCACAAAGGGAGTCGCCGCCCAGCTCGACCAACCCTCGGCCGCCCTGGTGAAGGATCTCAAGCAGCGGGGGCTGCTCGATTCAACGCTGGTGGTCTGGATGGGAGAGTTCGGCCGAACCCCGGTCTCGCAGGGAGCCAATGGCCGGGACCACAGCCGGCGGGGATTTTCGCTATGGCTGGCCGGCGGCGGAGTCAAAGGGGGCTACGCCCACGGCGCGACGGATGAATTCGGTTACGAATCGGTAGAACAGGTGGTCAGCATGCATGACCTGCACGCCACCATGCTGTATTGCCTGGGGCTCGATCACCGGCGCCTGAGCTTCGAGCATGATGGCCGCAATGAAACACTGACCGACTCGGATCTGACCCGGGCCTCCGTCGTGCGGGAACTGCTCGCGTAGCCGGAGAGACAATCGGGGAGAAGACCGGTCCGGGGATCTGGCGATGCGTTGATGAGCCGCCAGTCCAGAAATCAACGACCAACCCCAGCCAAAAACAGCACACCCGTACACATTCACCTCACCCGCCCCGTGGTTGCAACGCTTGGGGATGCCCGGTAGGATTTCCCGCTTCGCAATGGGGGCTCATGTGACCCGAGCCCTCCCCTGTTCGCATTCACAGTGGCCGCGAGGGGTGGAACCTGGTTCCTTCGCCTCCCGGCAGGAGTTCGTGGCGTGGCAATCGACAAGAGCCTGAAGAGGAAGGGACGACTCGTCCGCTCGCGCAATGTGCTGAAGCGTGAGGAACGGGTCAATCAGATGAAGGCCCAGGAAACCTGGAAGGACGGGCAATCGGTCATCGGTCTGCCCAAGACCCGGGTGATCAAGATCTCGGCCAAGAAGAAAGTGAAGAAGAAGGAAGAGGGAGATGCCGCTGGCAAGGCGGCCAAGGGGAAGGCGGCCAAGAAGTAGTTCCTGGCCAGGCTGGCGCTGCTCGCCGGAGATTCGCCCGGCGAGAAGTCTTCCGGCTCAACCTGTCGCCACAGCGCGCTGGTGGGCACTGCCCCGGTGACTTCCACGTGTTTTTCGTGTGATCAGGTTACCCCAAGGCGTGGAGCCATCAGCGAGGCCGGAAGTTTCCCAGGGCCAGACCCTGCATGCACAATCAAGGCCAGCCGCGTCATCGCGGCTGGCCTTGTTGCATTATTACTGACCGGCGTCGTGACTGGTAAAGATGGCGTCAGTGCGGTATCAAATCCAAATCATGAGCACCAAGCAAGCCACGGATTGGCGTGAGCTTCGTCGCCTACGAGCTTGGGACCTGAAGAACAAGGGCTGGAAGCAGCGAGATATCGCCGAAGCACTCGGTGTGACGGAAGGGGCCGTGAGCCAATGGCTCAAACGTGGCCGCGAAAAGGGCGAAAAGGCCCTGGCAGCGCGGA
>Ga0315899_10000663_pt1 | contig 40973 bp, 32 predicted proteins | sample LakEriMetagenome_2_FD_203518 | JGI IMG/M metagenome (GOLD analysis project Ga0315899, IMG submission 203518) | Freshwater fungal communities from buoy surface, Lake Erie, Ohio, United States - Buoy 4 MA112 | ecosystem: Environmental > Aquatic > Freshwater > Lake | place: USA: Lake Erie, Ohio...
GTTGCGGCTCAATCCAAAGCCGCGTCACAGGGGAATCCGGAGTTGGATCCATTGCACCTTCTCGACGCGCTTTTGCAGGATCAAGAGGGGGTCGTCGTGCCCTTGCTGAAAAAAATCGGCGCCTCTTACGACAAAATTCAGACTATCACAGCGAGTGAACTGGAACGCTTGCCTCGAAGCTCGGGTGGTCGTCAGCCTGGAATTGGACCCAGTCTTCAAAAGGTTCTCGAGGCTTCTGCATCGGCAGCTACCTCGATGAAGGATGAGTACGTAAGTACCGAGCATTTCTTGTTGGGCCTTTGTCGCACGACCAACAAAGCGGGTGATGTGCTTAAACTAATGGGAATCGACGAAAACGATATCCTTGGAGCTCTCCAGTCGGTGCGTGGCAGTGCTCGAGTCACCGACCAAAACCCCGAAGGCAAGTTCCAGGCGCTAGAAAAGTATGGCATCGATTTAGTCGATTTGGCAACGAAGAATAAATTGGATCCTGTCATTGGCCGAGACAATGAGATCCGTCGTGTTATTCAAGTACTCTCGCGACGAACGAAGAATAATCCAGTCTTGATTGGTGAGCCTGGGGTGGGCAAGACTGCAATTGCTGAGGGGCTCGCGCAAAGAATTGTCGCGGGGGACGTTCCTCAATCGCTAAAGAATCGACGCGTGATTGCGCTCGATATGGGGGCATTGATCGCCGGTACAAAATTCCGAGGCGAATTCGAAGAGCGATTGAAAGCCGTCTTGCGTGAAGTTAAAGACTCCGGGGGGGATGTGATCCTCTTTATCGATGAACTCCATACCGTTATCGGAGCTGGTGCGGCGGAAGGATCGAGTGATGCTGCTAATCTGCTCAAGCCCGAACTCGCCCGCGGTCAGCTTCGGTGCGTCGGGGCGACAACTCTGGATGAATACCGAAAACACATCGAGAAAGATGCAGCCTTGGAACGGCGTTTTCAACCCGTTTTTGTCGGTGAACCGAGCGTTGAGGATACGATTACAATTCTTCGAGGTTTAAAACCTCGTTATGAGGCACACCACGGAATCAAGATTCGCGACGCTGCCTTGGTGGAAGCAGCCAAGTTATCGAATCGGTACATCTCCGACCGATTCTTGCCAGACAAAGCGATTGATCTCGTTGATGAAGCATCCGCTCGCATCGCTATGGAACGCGATAGCGTGCCAGTCGAAATCGATTCGTTACAACGTCGTCTACGTCAGCTCGAGATTGCTCAGCGACAATTGAACGACGAATCATCAGATGAAGATACCGAAGATTCACTAGCGGACATCGAAGCCGAAGTTCAGAAGGTACAAAAAGAACTGGCAACCCTCCGCGAAAAATGGGAAGCGGAAAAACTGGGGCTTTCTGGGGTGGGCTCCATACGCAAGAAGCTCGACCAAGTCGAAGGTGAGTTTCGGCAATTGGAGGCTAAAATTAAGGACAAGCAATCCGCAGGACTCGGCGTAGAAGAACGAGACTATCAAAGACTTTACGAGTTGGATCAAGAGCGTAGAAAGCTAAGTATTGAACTGCAATCCGAAGAAACCGAGCATCCGCACGTTTCGTCGAACGAAGAACGTCGGTTACTCAGAACTGAAGTTACCCCAGATGAAATTGCGGCTGTCGTCAGCTCATGGACCGGTATTCCTGTTACCAGGATGCTAGAGTCAGAGCGAGCAAAACTTTTGGTGATGGAGGATCGACTGCATCAGCGAGTCGTAGGGCAAGAGAAAGCGGTCGAAGCAGTAAGCAATGCAGTGCGCCGAAGTCGTAGCGGATTGCAAGATCCGAATCGACCTATCGGTTCGTTTCTGTTTTTGGGCCCCACCGGTGTTGGGAAGACGGAACTTTGCAAAGCGCTGGCCGAAGTTATGTTTGACGATGATACCGCGATGGTCCGAATCGACATGAGCGAATTCATGGAAAAGCATACCGTCAGCCGTTTGGTTGGCGCCCCTCCGGGCTATGTAGGCTATGAAGAAGGTGGGCAGCTTACCGAAGCGGTTCGTCGACGGCCCTATAGTGTGATCTTACTGGATGAGATCGAAAAGGCTCATAATGATGTCTTTAACATTCTCCTCCAAGTGCTCGATGATGGACGGCTGACGGATGGTCAAAATCGAACTGTCGATTTTACGAACACGGTGGTTGTAATGACTAGCAACGTGGGTAGCCAGATGATTCAGCGAGTGGCGGAGGAAGGTGGAGACGAAAACGAAATGCATGCGGCGGTACAAGATTCATTGAAGGCTAGGTTCCTACCCGAATTCCTCAATCGTATCGATGAGACGATCATTTTTGAGCCATTAGCAAGAGATCAAATCCATCGCATCGTAAGACTGCAGATTCGACGTTTGGAGCAGCAATTGTTGGAAAAGCACGTTCCGTTCTCGATCTCCGAGAAAGCAATCGACGCCATCGCGGACGAAGGATACGATCCCGTCTATGGTGCTAGACCGCTCAAACGCGTTATTCAGCGACGGTTGCAAAACCGGATCGCAAGCGAATTGCTCAAGCGAGATGCAGACGATATGACGCCTATCTCGGTCGACTTTGTCGATGGCGAGTTTGTGATAGGGGCTGCATACTTGCGGGCGAACGTCTAATTTATCGAACGCGTGTTAAACGACCATAGAGTCCAGCAATGGTAATCGCGAGGAGAATCAATCCGAGTCCGTACCAAACGACCACAGGAACTCCCGCGATTTCATTGCTGGACACTAAGTTGTAAGCAAACGCACACAAGCCGATAAAGACGGCATAAACTGTTGTGAAGAAACCAAGTAACCAAAGAGAAAGTCGCTGCCTCCCACGCAACTGATCTTCTGTTTCGGTTTCCAAGGAGTTCTGGTTTTCATGCATCATAATCAAGTTATCCTCGGCTGGAGGCGCGGCGAAGTAATTGAAGCATAGATCGGACACCGTCGGTTCGCAAAAGTCCCACGCGATAGATTCGGCCGGCCAAATAAACCATAAAGCTCGTGGAAAGCAGCATTACTATGGCTCCGACAACGGGTTGCCACGCAGGGACGGTCGTCCCTGACGCTAATCGCAATACCATGGTCATCGGACAACTTGGTGGGAAAAAACTCAATGTCGTGGCGACCAAACCATTTGGATCTCGTACCGCGATAAACCAAACCATAACGGGAGCCATGAGCATCAGCCAAACCGGAAGCAAAAGGGATTGGGCCTCTTTGAGTTCGTTAACCGATGAGCCAACTACGAGAAAGATCGAACTAAAGAAGAGGACTCCCAAGATCTGAAATATGATGAACCAAGGAATAACACTCATCGGTAGGCTTGCCATGAGATTTTGTTGGTTCAGAACAAACAATCCACCACAGCCATAAAGGAGGAAAATTACCATGGAGCCTGCGACATTGCCGAGCAGCTTGCCACCCATTAATTGTGAGGGACTCACCGCGCCGATCAAAACCTCTGAGATCCGAAGGCTCTTTTCCTCCATAGCACTTTCGAGCATCGGTTGGGCCGCCATCATGATGACCAGAAACATGAGCATCATGACTCCGAAGGGCAGAAACATGGCCTTGACGGCATCGAGTGGCGATTGATCTTTCTGGGGCGATTCTTTTTCTACCGGACGATTCGCCACGACTTCGACATCGCTCCGTACCATTTGAAGAATTCGCGGATCTAGAGAATCGAGCTGAAACTGTTGAATGCGAGTGGTACGTACCCTTTGCGATAACCAACCGGAAAGCCAACGACGAGCAGGGCTCATCATAGAGTCAAAGCTGTAAAACTTCGGCAGCTCTTGGGATTTCGTAGCACCAGTAGTTTCTGTGGTTGAAATCGAGGCGGATTCAGTCACGTTTGCGCCAGCCGCAGGAGTAAAGTCGGGTTTGTCGAGTAATGATCTTGGGATCTCGACGAAGCCATAGATTTTCCCTTGGCGGATCGACTCACTTAGATTCCATCGATCTTCATCGCTAAGTGTCGCAGAAGAAGCCGGTTCGAGAATGTAGCGATCGTTTGGAGACATACCGAGCTCGCCAGCATCGGATGCAGGTTGGCTTGAAATGGTTTCATTGTAAGCTTGAGCGGATTTTTGAAGCTCCTCGAAAAGAACGCCTGTGCCGTCAGCAATAACGATTTTCAGTTCCCGATTGCCCCCGACTTTTTGGAGTGTAGGGAGCAGAAGAAAGCTACCGAACATGAGAACAGGCATCATGATCAGACTAAAGACAAATGCTTTGGTACCGACCATCGCTACATACTCGCGATAGGCAATCACGAAGAGTTTATACACGGGTTACTCCGTTTGAAGCAATTTTAGTTCGTTTCGCATACTCTCGCGCATATACTCGTCGAGGGCTGCCAAGTTGGGATCTGTATCGCTCAAATTGGATCGTTCGATTATGAGCCTGGCAGCGCAGCCTACGATCTCACCTTTCGTGCCAGCCGCCTTGATCGTAACTAGGTTCCCCTCTTGCTTGAGGATTTCGGCGGTTACCTCAAGCGTTTGGCCTGGAGTCATAAAGTCCGCAAACTTAACGTTTCGAGCCTCTTTGAGAACCAAAAGCGAATGTCGAAATTCTTCGCTGGAGCGAATGAGCCAGCAGGAGGCTTGAAAAAGGGCCTCTAGCATCAATACTCCGGGCATAACCTTAAACAGTGGGAAGTGATCCCTGAGGTAGTCTTCGTTACCTTGTACTTGTTTGATAGCTCGGATCTTTTCGCCTGGGACAATTTCCAAAATGCGATCGAGTTGCCGAAAACGCATGCAAGTATCAGTGGTCTTTTTCATTTTCCAAGAAACAGAATTGATGATAGCGATTTAAACATTCATGAAGTTTAGAGGCAGGAGCAGTTCGCGAGAAGAGTCGAATCGGTCAATCGTCCCACAAAAACCTGCTTACTTGGGCCCCGTCACCTACCCAATGGATAGAGTTTCATCGGTCGATGGGAGGACAGTACTTCTAATCTCGCCCGTGGCAAGTTTGGTTTTGATGGTTTGGCCTGGAGCTATTTCCTCAACCGAGGTAATCAGCTTTCCCGTCTCCGCATCGACGGTCAAGGAGTATCCTCGGGCCAGAACTCCCAGGGGACTCAAGGCCTCCAAAACCTGTGCATGCTGTTGCAAAGTGTTTTTGGCGGCTTCAAGCTTTTGGTCCATGGCCAAGTCCATGTCGCGGTAGAAGTCGTCCAGTCTTTGGCTTGGGCGTTCTAAGAGTCGTTCTGGTTCGGTTAGGATTGGCCGATCCGCAAGCGATTCTAATCGTCCCTCTGCTCGTTCATATTGGTAGGCTACCAGTCCTCTGAGGCGATTTTGAACCCCTTCTAGTTGGCTAAGCAATTCCTCTCGATGTGGGGCAATGATCTCTCCTGCCTCCGTTGGTGTCAAAGCGCGAACGTCAGCAGCTAAATCGCACAACGTTATATCAATCTCATGCCCCACAGCGGAGATGGTTGGCAAAGGGCACTCCGCTACAGCGCGCACAACAATCTCTTCATTAAAGGCCCATAGGTCTTCAATTGATCCGCCACCTCGTCCCACAACCAACACATCCAACTCAGGGCGAATCCGCGCCGCAGCCTTGATTCCCCTTGCGATCTCTTCTGCTGCCCCTTCTCCTTGAACTTTGGATGGGATGATCAAGACGCTCGCAACTGGCCATCTTCGTTTCAGCACTTGAAGGAAATCCTGAATCGCTGCGCCCGACGGGCTAGTTACAAATCCAATCCGAAATGGAAATTGGGGCAGCGATTTTTTGCGTTCCGAGGCAAACAATCCTTCCGAGTCGAGCTTCTTGTATAGTCTTCGGAAGGCTGCTTGCAAGGCACCGAGTCCCTGTTCCTCAATGCGGCTGATTACGATTTGGTAGTTTCCGCGCGGCGAGTAAACATCCAATCTTCCCTGAACGATGACCGCCATCCCCTCGGACAATTCGACATCGATTCGTTCTAACGCGGAACGCCAGATTACTCCCGCTATCTGACCTCCTGAATCTTTTAAGGTAAGGTAGATATGTCCGGCATTCGATCGGGTGAGATTGCTAATCTCACCCGCTAACCAAATGGTGCCAAACGTTTTATCGATGATTCGTTTGAGACTCTCGTTTAACTGGCTGACCGAATAAGGTGACTCCAGCGATTGGCCCGGGCCTGGTTTCATATCCTTAGGATTTTTCTTGGGTGCAGCATTTTGTTCGTTTCCGAAAAACGCTTCCTCGTCGTTGCTCCAAAGAAATCCTGTCATGGCCAAAGGGTCTCTCGAAAGGTCGTGTAGAACGGTTGCTCGTCATCTCGTTTGCGTCCATGCTCAACCCATTCTTCGGCTTCGGTGGTAACCTCAGCTAACGTGTTTTGAAGTTGTTGATGAAGCACTTCTATTTCTTCCTTGCTTACTTTCTTGGGAACACGCATAATCTCTCCGAGGACTAATCGAGCCCGAGCCCCCGGTCTTGGGACGGCAAATTTGTCCCACGCTCCATTAAATCTCAATGCACGCTCATAACCGACTCCGATGGGGACGATTTGAGCTCCCAACATGCTGGCTAAATACAAGCATCCGTTTTGCGCAACCCGTCGTGGCCCCCTCGGACCGTCGGGGGTAATCACAAAACTCTTTCCTCTCAGCTGTTTTACCATTTTCAAAGCAGCTTCGCTTCCGCCTCGTTTGGACGATCCACGCACAGAGCTATAGCCAAAGTGGTTGCCTAAACCAACGATCCAATCCGCGTCCGCGCTCTGGCTTGCTAGAAGAACCAGATCGCAGCCTTGACGACAGCATGTGGGAACCAACATGTACTCATGCCAAATCACGAAGATCGTCGGGTCTTTGAAGCCATGCATAGCCGGATCCCCGAGTGGGTCTCGCCGAGCGATTTTACAATCGACGGTGTGTATCCAGGCATTAACGAGTCCAGACAAGCACTTACCAACGGTATAGATTGCGGCTTGTCTCGCTACGGACCGAAGCGAGATGTGACCCATTACGTTCGAACCTGCCAGTGTCCTGAAAATACCTCGACGGCGGGACCGGTCATCATGACATGGTTAGTGGCTTCGTCCCACGTTAATCTTAACTGACCACCGATAAGGTTGTTTACGATCGTCCGATCGGTTCTACCTGTTAGGACTCCCGCGACACAAACGGCGCTGGCACCTGTTCCACAGGCCCACGTTTCTCCAGATCCTCGCTCCCATGTTCTCTGGTTGACCTCTCCCCGGGCTAGGACCTCAACAAATTCGACGTTCACTTTCTTAGGGAAACGATCATCCTTTTCGATGAGTGGGCCAATTCCAAGCACCAACTCATCATCCATTTCTGGAACAAAAATCACACAGTGAGGGTTCCCCATCGACACGCAGGTCGCGAAAAGTTTACGCCCCTTGATTTCGATGGGAACATTGACAACTTGATGGTCTGCGGGGGCCAAAGTTGTCGGGATCAAGCCAGCGGTTAATCGGGGCTCGCCCATGTCGACAGTAATCTGTTCCGCAAGTCCATCTTTGGCATGCACCTGCAAAGCTAAAATCCCTGCCCCCGTTTCAATTCGGAGTCGCTCTCGCTTTGCGATGCCATGGTCGTAAACATATTTGGCCACGCATCGAATTCCGTTGCCGCACATTTCGGACTCGCTACCATCGGCGTTAAACATCCGCATCTGTGCATCGGCTTGCTCGCTAGGGAGTATGAGAATCAACCCATCACCACCAACACCAAATCTGCGATGGGAAATTTCTATGGCAAGTTTTTCAAGATCTTTTGGTAGCGTATTGGAGAAGCCATTAACATACACGTAGTCGTTACCAGCTCCGTGCATTTTTGTGAATTCAATAGATGTCATGATGTCCGTATCTTAACCTGGGAGTCGAAAATCTGGGTCCGCGATGCCGCGAATGAGTTCGGCGAGACGACCGTACATTTGAAGCATCAATTGCCAAGTTGCCAAGTCGACATCGATCTTGGAACGCTTTTCGTTGTGCTGGGCTCCGTTGATGACTTCACCCACGCGAGCATGGAAATACTCAAACAATTCCGCTAATTGGGCCGCTTGGCTGGGACTGAGACGATCCGGTAGAGGTGGCGGTTGATTAAGATCTCTGAGAGCACGAACGGATTCCACCAGTCCTGGCCCAAGATCAAAATCTCCTAAGTCATCGTCATCCGTTTTTCCAGCGATTTTCTCGACCGCAGTCAAGCTTTCTTGGACCCGTGAGTTAATCTGTTCGTGAGTTCCAAACAATAGCATAGATCTTCCTACCGATATGATATCGCCAAATCGAAGGATTCTCAGTTGGCAGTCTTGGCCGTTGACGCGTGTGCCGTTGGTGCTCTCTAGGTCAGTCAGAACCAGATGTTCGTTATCTTCTTGGATCTTGCAATGAAAACGACTGATCCGCTCATCGTTAAGTTGAATGGAGTTCCCCTCTTCTCTTCCGATCGAAATGGGGGTTTTCATGTCAGAGAAAACCTTACCTCGGTCTGCCCCTTGCACTACTCGGAGCGTCAATCTAGACATTGCAACCTCGTTACTGGAACTTCAAATGGACCCGCTATATCATAGCATAGTTTTCAAACAGTTGGATCAACCGGTTTACGTTGGCTACCTACACCAGTCAAATAATACAAGGCTCCGATTAAAGTTGTTGCGAGGAGTAATCCGCGAAAAAAAATCGCCATCACTAATGGAGAGTATCCTTCCGGTAGTTTTCCTATCTGCTTAAACAGGCCGTCTATTGCTGCCTCTTGGAGACCTAATCCGCCTGGGGTTATTGGCAGAGTCGCCGCCGCAATCGCCGGTGGGATGGCTGTGAAGTGATCCCGAAGCGTTGGCGTTTCGTTGTACAATGCATGCGATACTAAAACACAGCTAAGGGTCAAAAGTGTATGGACAACGACGCTGGAAAGAACAACTTCTGTAAGAAGTCTATAGCGACCTTGAAAGATCATGCATGCATCAACGAAGCGTCGTGCCTGGTGACCGATCCAAGGTAATCGCAATAGCTGCTTTGTAGATAGTTTGCGTCCAACTGTTGCAATGGCCAGCAACCCAGCGAGACCAATTGCGGCCAAGATTGTAGAGCCCCAGCGAATCGTGTCTAAGATTCTATTGCTTTGAGATGAGGTCTGAAGAACTGTTGCGGTGATTAAGAGTAATCCAAGCAATCCGACGGCCCGATCTACCAAGACTGACGCCACGACTTCCGTTCGCTTGCCATTCGATCGTCGAGCGGCTTCTATCGCTTTGAAGAGGTCGCCTCCAACAGATCCAATACTAATCTGGTTGAGGAGATTACCCATAAACCCAAGCCTCACCGCTTCTGCGAGCGACATCCGCACTCCTACCGCTCTTACAAGAAGCATCCACCTCCAAAATGAAACAAGGACGGCTGTTACAGTTACTATCAATCCCTGAGCAAGAAGAACCCAGTCCTTCTTTTGGTTGGTAAGAACTTGCCAATGCTCCTTTGGGAAATTTCGCCACAACCAGTAAACGATTGCGGCGAGAACCAGGAGTTTGAATGCAAGAAGCAAATACTTCAGCTTGCCAGGATCATTCATCCAATTCGATGACTTTGAATCGGGGACTAACCCAACACTGCCTTCGCGAGCTTGGATGCATTAACCGTGCTTTCCCAAGTGAAATCGGGATCGTTGCGACCGAAGTGTCCGCCGGACGAGGTCTTGACGTAAATCGGACGGCGAAGGTCTAAGTATTCGATAATCCCACGCGGAGTTAGGTCGTAAAAGGACTTAACAGCTTCGCAAATGACCTCATCTGCAACCTTACCAGAACCCTGGGTATCGACTCGCACACTCACAGGCTTACTAACACCGATTGCATAGGCTACTTGAACTTCGCAACGGTCAGCGATTCCCGAAGCGACGATGTTCTTGGCAACATGGCGAGCCATGTAAGCAGCACTTCGGTCAACCTTGGTTGGATCCTTTCCGCTGAAAGCTCCACCACCATGTCGTCCCCAACCACCGTAGGTGTCGACGATGATCTTACGCCCTGTCAAGCCGCTGTCACCATGAGGACCACCAACGACGAAATTACCGGTTGGATTGATGTGGTACTCAATGCTGTCTGTGATAAGCTCCTTTGGCAAGCAAGGATGGATTACCTTTTCAATTACGAAAGAACGAATCTCTGCTTGGGAAACGGTCGGTGCATGTTGAGTGGAAACCACTACGTTGTTGATGCCTACGGGCTTGAAACCATCGTAAACAATCGAAACTTGGCTCTTCGAGTCCGGACGAAGCCAGTTCACTTCTTTGTTGAAACGAGCTTCGGTCAGGCGGTTGGTGATGCGGTGAGCCAAAGCGATCGGCAACGGCATCAACTCTGGGGTGTCGTTACATGCGTAGCCGAACATCAATCCTTGGTCCCCAGCTCCGATATCCTTATTGTCCGAGGAATCTACACCCATCGCAATGTCCGGGCTTTGGCGGTCCAATGCTACCATGACATTACAAGTCTTCCCGGAAATCCCGGTCTCGTCGTCGTCATAACCGACATCCAAAATGGCTTGGCGAACGATATCGGCGTAGTTCACGATTGCTTTGGTGGTGATTTCACCAACAATCAATGCTAGACCCGTCGTAACCACCGTTTCGCAAGCGACGCGGCTCATGGGATCTTGTGCCAAAAGTGCATCAAGAACACTATCAGATATTCGGTCAGCCAATTTGTCTGGGTGACCCATGGAAACAGATTCGCTCGTAAAAATGTACTTGCCAGACGCCACGAAATTACCTCCCTCGGAGGGATCAGAACCAAGAAACCTGTAAACTAGAAAGGGAACAGTTTAGCCACCATTCCTGTTTCCTTGAAGGTGTAATAAACATTCCCTCATGAATTGTTTCAATTGTCCTGCCAAATGACGTGACTCAATGCCCCCAAGAATTCATGCGTTTACCATGCAAACTACGTTCGAAAACAATGAATAAGCAGAATTTCGGCGTTTTGACCACCTACACCGCTTGGTTGCTAGCCACTTTGGGCTTTTTCACCGCGGGCTTAAGCCAAAAGGATGTCGTCGGGGAAACGCCCCAGTCGATAGCTCGATTCGTGCGACTTTATTCACCTTGGGGACGCGAATCGCCCCCTGCCTCGAGTTTTGAAATTAGGGTTGAGGGACAGGAGTTGATGATTCGCGGTGAAGTGGTCGATGCGAATCTGACGGGGGTAGGCACAGAGGGGGCAGCCACAGACGTTGCCAATAAGAATGAAGTTCGTAGCGATCATATTATTTTTGCATGGTCTCGTTCTCCACTTGCGCTCGATTTTGACGGGGTCGAGGTTTTTCCGGACGGGCAATCGAAAGTTTTTCGCAAATCTTCGGCTGAAAAAGAAATCGAGTCATCCAGTGACCTGCAACCACGCATCAGAGTTATAGGTACCGCAAATGGTTTCCAGTTTGAGTGTGTGATTGCTCTAGCACAGTCCAGCGCATCCCAAACGGTAGCCAATTGGCCGATCTATGTCGCTTTGTCCCAGATCAGTTCTTCACCAGATGGAAAATCATCTCGCGGCTATTGTTCCAGCGTCCCCACGACGTTAGAGCATGAACGCCTGCATTCCTCTTCGTTTGCATCGCTTGAATCGTTCCCAACCGAAAACCAAGACTTCGCTAAAGTGGAGGTCTCTGAGCGTTCCAGATCGGCTTATCGAATTCTACGAATAGCGGAGCTCGAACTGAGAAATAAATGGAATCAATACGCTCTCCAATCGATGCATCCAGGTCTGACGCAGAAATGGTTCGAAGGTATTGCAAACTTTCCCGACGCTGAGCGATTTCTGGAAAAGACACGCGACGGAGATCGATTCCGAACGATCAGTCCAGATGACTCCCCAAAAAGATTAACCGATGCACGCTCTGAAAAGCTCAACTACTTTCTAGGACAAAACTGGAGCGTGCACCTAAGTCGAATCGAGGATTTTCATTCATGTTTTCCGTTGCTGATTTCCGCACCGGTATTCGCAAGCGACAAGTCGGAAAATGAGGCGATTGCGATGTGGCTGGAAAAAGACCGACTTCAAATCGCAGTGCAACAGAGTGGTGAAACGACTTTTTGGGGGTCGACGAATTGGCCATTGCCTCAAGTACAGGATCTAACCCAACCAACTAACATTACGCTTACGTCTGACGGGTCAACCAATAGTTTTGGCTATGATTTATTTGCGAACGCCGAGTCCCTTAAAATGGTGACACATAACCCCAACAATCTCGATTTGCTCCCCATTTCGGTTCGTGAGTTGAGTCTAGCCAGCGAACCTGCCTCTAGAGACTGGAGGATAAAAACCAAGAGTAAATTTCTTCAGGTTGACTTATACAACACCAAGCTGACGCCGGTGGAAATTATGTCTCTGGATGCCAACACGATGCTCCTAAGCTGGGCCGAGCTTACTGAGTCGCAGCGAAAATCGTGGCTCGTTCATTATGTTTTCTGCATCGATCCGGAGGGGAGGTACTTTCTGGAAAGTTTAAAGCACTATACGTCTAGCCAAGCCGAATTGCTCAGAAGGAGCAGGAATCCGGCCAAGAAGTAGGCCGATGGAGCTTTATTTTCCGTTCAATCTGGGCCAAAATGGGGCGACTGTTTGTCCTTTCACTTTTGGAGCCATACACATGACTCGCTCAACGCGTCGAAACTTTTTGAAATCCACCGCTGCCGCAACAGCAGCTGTCGCATCCACTCCCTATTTTCTAACCAGCGCTAATGCAAAGCCGCTGTCCGCTAACGACCGCTTCGTTATCGGCTGCATTGGAACCGGAAGCATGGGAACCGGTGATGCAGAAGGGGTCGCTAACTTTGGTGATGTCGTAGCGGTTTGCGATGTGGATACCAACCACATGGAGCGTGCTAGGAACAGCGAGAAAATCGGCAAAGGCAAAGCCGAGATGTACAAAGATTATCGAAAACTGCTTGAGCGAAAAGACATCGAAGTCGTCACCATTGTCACGCCAGACCATTGGCATACAAAGATCGCTATCGAAGCGTTGCAAGCGGGCAAGCATGTCTTCTGTCAAAAGCCGCTTACATTGACGCTTGAAGAAAACGTGAGAATCCGTGCGGCTGCCATGAAGTATCCGGATCGAGTTTTTATCGTGGGTACACAACAACGATCTGACAAAGATCGATTCATGCGAGCCGTGAACATGGTTCAGCATGGACTGCTCGGAGATATTAAGAAAATAACTTGCGGTATCAACGGTGGCGATGTCGGCGGACCGTTCATGAAATCAACTCCACCAGCCCATTTGGATTGGGATGTTTGGCAAGGTCAAACAGAGCCTGTCGATTACATTAAAGAGCGCTGCCACTACCAGTATCGTTGGTGGTATGAGTACTCTGGCGGCAAGTTTACCGACTGGGGGGCCCACCATATTGATATCGCTCTTTGGGCGGCTGGTATGACAAACAAGGGGTCTGGTCCGGTAGAAGTGGACGGTACTGATGCAAACCATCCGGTAGAATTTAAAGATGGTTACCCAACAGTCGACAACCATTACAATACCTCTCATGATTTCAATATTGTCCACAAGTTTGCGAACGGCATGGAGATTCACGTCACAAGCCGTGGCGATAATGGAGTTCTGATCGAAGGAACCAAGGGACGAATCTTCGTCAACCGTGGTAAGATCAGCGGAGCACCGATCGAAGAGAATTGGGATAAAGACGTATTCAACGAAGAGGCCTTGGTTAAGCTTTACAATGGTAAGCCATTCGAATGGCACAAAGCTAACTTCTTCCGCTGCGTTCGCGAAGGAGGAACCCCGGTATCGGATCTGCACTCCCACCTTCAAACGATGAACCTTTGCCACCTGTCGGTTATTGCAGCACGGCTCAAGCGGAGCTTCAAATGGAACCCTGCGACGGAAATGATCGAGGGGGATGAACAAGCAGCAGCCATGCAAGCTCGTAAACAACGAGCTGGCTACGAAATTCCCGTTGTAAGTTAAACAGGCTGACAGCTGGATTCGGGAGTTCGATTAGGCAAAAAAGGGAAAGGCGGGGATTGTCTCTTCGCCTTTCTTTGTTTATCTCTCTAAGATCAATGTAACAGGTCCGTCGTTTAATAGACTGACCTTCATGTCGGCCCGAAATCGGCCTCTCGATACTGAGATGCCTGCTTTCTCGAGCGATTCACAGAAGGCGACATAAAGCGACTCCGCCATTTCTGGAGGGGCTGCAAAATCAAAGCTTGGTCGTCTACCTTTGTTGCAATCTCCGTAAAGTGTAAACTGACTTACAACTAGGATCTCACCTCGGACGTCTTGGACCGAAAGGTTCATCTTGCCGTTAGCGTCTTCGAATGCGCGAAGTCCAACGCATTTATCTACCATCCATTTGACCGTATCCAGAGAATCGTCTTTGGCAATACCCAAAAGAATGAGCCAACCAGCGTCAATCTTGCCAACGCACTCACCGTTAACTGTTACGGACGCTTGTGTAACACGCTGAAGTACGGCACGCATGGTCTACCAACGCGTTTCCATTTGATCAACGATGTGATTCGCTAGTCTTTCCGCAAGCCGCTGATTCGCAGTTGCTATCGACTGTCCTGCCTCAGGTACAAAGTTCTCATTGTCGGCAAAATAGAAGGTCGTTTCACCATTGGGTAAAAATCGAGTCTCAATTAGAGGCACGTTACGTCGATCCACCCATTGAACTTCGACCGACATTACACTTTGGAGAAGTCTCGATTCATCGGTTGGCGTTTCCGCGGTCACACGTTTTGAATCAGCGGTAATTCGGCAATTCAAAACGGAATCCGAGGTTGCAAATTCCGATAGTTTGTACGGCGTCCTGCGCTCAATCTCCTTCTGAATCGCTTCCGTCATTAATACTCCAAGCTCAGGACGAAAGGAATCAGATCGTACAACCGGAACGTGTATTGTCCGAATATCGTTTCGATACAATGACCGATTCCCAAATCGATAGCCCGCACAGCCAACGATCAAGGTCACGAGCGCAAGTACAAAACAAGAAACGAAACGTTGGGCAACCATTTAACGCCGTCCTACATTATTGCCGTTCGAGGCACCGTAGGGGCTATTGCGATCTGCCGTCCGTGAAATCTCGTCGCTTCTTTGTGAATCTACCGCCTCTGCCGGAAGTGGACGGATCAGAGGTTTGAACTTGTCGTTCTCAGGGAACAAAGTTGTCAACGATTGCAAATACCTGGTAGGAGTATCTGGCATCCCTTCGAGTTTCGTTAACAGTTCGCGAGTCGGTTCGGCATAAGCCGTTTCCGAAAAATCTCTAAGGATGTTTTCGCAATACATTCTCGCAGCTTTTCCTTCGCCTCGGTTGTAGCGAAACATCGCCCGGTTGAATTCATAGCCGGCCCTATAGTTTTGCAGATCCGTGTAAGCTCGATCAATCGACTCTTTTTCCCGTCTGGATTCTTCTGGGAACTTAACAATGTTTTTGAGTAGCTTTTCTGCTTGCTCAAGAGGTTCTTGTGAGTATTCCGGGCCAGCGTACGATTGTAAGGCTGCTTGTAACCCCATGAGGTGAGCATCAAACAGGTGCTTGGACCCAGGGTAGGTCAAAATCAAGTCGTTGTAGGTGTCGAGCGCTTCGGTCCAACGCTCCTCGAGAAAGGCTGTGTTTGCAATAACCATCGTCGCATCATCAGAGATCTTCCCGGTTGGGCTATCAAGTCTCAGCTTTTCTAGTTCTTTCTTGCCGTAGTTCTTTGTGTCGTTCCACGGACGTTTTCGGTCGACCAGATTGAGGTGATAGAACTTGTCCGGAAACTGAAGCCAGAAGTTACCGATCTCCATCCTCCGTCGATCGACTCTATCTTGGTATCGATTGCGGGGATATTCTTTAGCTAGCTTGGTGTATCGCTCTGAGGCTTTGGGGTAATGCTCCGAGAAGAAGTAGCTTTCTCCGGCCATCATCAAAGCGTCTTGCTCTAAGTAACTGCTGGGCCATTGTTTAGCGGCTTCGTCAAATTTTTTAGCTGCTGCATCGAACCTCGCAGCTCGCTGGTCCCCTTCGAGACCCTTCGCTTCTTCGAATAACGCCTCTGCTTGAGCGTAAATCGTTTTGGCTTTCTCGATATCCTTCGGCTTTGGATCCATCCCCATCGAAGTTTTGATGGATTCCAAAACACCAGTACTCTTTGATTCCGCCCGACGACCTTCAGGACGGATGAAGTTTCCATTGCCGTCGGAACGACTCTCTATCGCACGTCTGGCCCGACCGTATTCGTCGTCATCTCTCAAACCCAGGGATGTGCATCCGGACAAAGCACAACAAATAATCCCAGCCCAAAATTTGTTGGATTCCCATATGTGGCGTTCGAGCGTGTTCGAAGTCTTCAACGCCGGAGATCGTCTAAAAAGTCCATTAATCGCAAACGACGATCCACCAAACTGCAAAGGAATCGCTCCATCACAATCCGAACTTCTTCTCTCGAAATGGTTGGGATATTCCATGTGTCTTCGTTCTTGCTTTCGCTTTCTACAATCGCCTGACGGAAACAGTCGACGGTCTCCGAACGGATTCGCAGTACGCTCCTTTGCCCTGGTAGGCAGTTGGAACATAATAGTCCACCCGCCTCCGCGCCAAATAAATAGGTACCACCAGGGCTGGACTCTACAAAATGACCACAACCGGCGCAAAGTTCAAACGTTGGCAAATGCCCAAGTTGCGACAAGAATTTGATTTCAAACTCCAGAACAATCTTCGCAGGGTCCCGCATTTCATCCAAATTAACAAGGGATTCGTCCAGGGCCTCGAAAACCCCAGGCAGTCGTAGGTGGTTCTCTGTGAATACGTAGGCAAGTTCGGCGAGATAATAGCCACAGTACAGCGGGAACAATGCTCTCTGCCCCGATTTAAACCTCCTGATTAATTTGGCTTCGGTTAATATGTCGAGTGTATCGTTCGACTTTGCAATGAACACGACATGAGATTTTGCTAGCAAATCCAAAGCGGTTTCAAAAGGGCTTTTCAGTCGTCTGGCACCCTTGGCAACGGCTGTTACTTTGCCGAATTCGCGAGTGAAAAGAGTTACAACGCTGCTCGTTTCACTCCAAGGTACCGTTCGAACAACGATTGCTTCTGTTTTTTCTGCCGTCATGGCATAGATCTACTAGTTCGCAGTGGCATTATGCTATCAACAGGTTGTTATTCCACTAACCTCGGTCTGCCACTCCAGCCAAGCTTATCGCGGAGCGCTTGGTAGTCGTCATGCCCAGGGACTGAAATCAGTTGGAATACCGAGTCTGCTCGCGCGATCCGTACTCGTAGACTCTCGTCCAAATGGCACACGACTCGACCATCCACCACGACACTGGCGCTACTTTGTTCAGTTCGTAATCTCAACTCAAAGACGCGATCGGCCGTATCGACCACCGGTCTCATGGTGAGCGTATGCGGACTAATCGGACAAATGACAAACGCCTCTAGGTTTCGTCGAAGGATGGGGCCACCTGCAGAAAGATTGTGAGCCGTTGAGCCGATCGGTGTGCTAATAATTAGACCATCGCAAGCGTATGTGGTTGCCAAAACGGAATCGATGTTCAAGTCGATATACATCATCGAATAAGGAGGCCCTCCTAATATGCTAGCCTCATTGAGCCCGAGCATAGAATGAAGTCTTTCTTTATCTCGATAGACTTCGCACGATAGCATCAAATGCTTGGTGATTTCAAATCGGCCCGAGGCTATCTCACTCCACAATGCAACAAAACTCTCTGGAGGTATCGCTGCCAAGAATCCGAGTTTCCCGAGATTTACCCCTAGAACAGGACGTTGGTTATTCTGCATCTGACGTGCAGATTGCAAGATGGACCCGTCCCCACCCAATACAATCACGAGGTCGGATGCGCATTCAGTAAAGTCGTGCTCAAAGTCTTTGTCGACTGCAACGACCTCTGCATGCTTTTCGATAAATGGCAACAGCTTAGGTAGCTCGGAAGCGACCCTGGGGCGATTAGGGGCTGCGAGCACGGCGACACGGGGAAGTCGACCTTCTCGCAACCAAACGGCAGGGCCTTGGCTCATGTGTGTTCCTAAACTCCGGCACTGCTGGCGTCCGAGTATTTTTCGCTAAGCTGTCGGCAGACTTTGGAGATTCCATCAGCATCAATGCCGAGTTCTGCCAAGATTTCTCCTCGCTCACCATGTTCGATGTAACGATCGGGAATTCCTAGGATTCTCATGATGCGAGTGTCCCAGCCATTTGCACATGCTGCCTCGAGGACAGCCGAACCAAAGCCACCCATGAGAGCTCCCTCCTCAACGGTTACTACAAATCGACTCTCTTCGAAGACTTGTGCTAACATTTCCAGGTCCAGAGGCTTTGCGAAACGAGCATTGATTACCGCAACATCCAGCCCCTCTTCCTTGAGCTTATCTGCGGCTTGGAGTGCCTGCTGAAGCATGGCTCCAAAAGCAATGATCGCGCCATCTGTACCGTATCTCACCCATTCAGATTTTCCTAATTCGATCGGCTGGTGCGGTCTATCAAACGTGAGCGCCGCGGTCTTTGGGTACCGGATAGCACATGGACCATTATGAGCAAGTGAGAACTCAAGCATCGGTTCCATTTCCGTTGCGTCGCCGGGTGCCATAATGGTGATGTTGGGGAATACCCGCATATACCCTATGTCGTACAAACCATGGTGAGTCGGACCATCAGGACCCGTTAAGCCGGCACGATCTAGCATCATGGTAACAGGCAGGTTTTGTAAAGCGACCTCTTGGAAAATTTGATCATAGGATCGCTGCAAGAATGTCGAATAGATTGCTACGATCGGCCGCATACCAACCTTGGCTTGCCCCGCTGCGAAAGCCACCGCGTGAGATTCGCATATGCCGACATCGAAGAATCGATCTGCAAATGCATCTCGCACTGGCTCGAGTTTATTGCCTTGGCACATTGCCGCCGTCATTACAGTAACCTTGGGATTCTTCTTCATTTGAGAAAGAATGGCATCCCGAGCAAAGTTCGTGAACGCCGGCTTTTCCGAAGCATTCAGAATCTTGGGGGCACCAGCTTCGTCTGCAAAAGCTGGTGGTGTATGAAAGTAAACCGGATCCTTCTCAGCAGGTCGATAGCCGCGACCCTTTTCTGTAACGACGTGTAAAAGAGTTGGCCCCTTTTGGTCTTTGATCATCTCCATGTACTTGCGAAGCAATCGGATGTCATGCCCATCAATGGGACCAATGTACTTGAACCCGAACTCTTCAAAGAGCATTCCCCCCACCATGCCAGCTTTGACTCCTTCTTTGATCTGAGCTAGCAACTTTTCTGCCGGATCACCGAAAAGTGGGAGCCTGTTCAGTACCTTGACAACTTCGCTCTTCAAGCCGGTGTAAAACGGATTGGTTCTGAGGCGATCAAGATAATTTGCGACTGCACCCACGCGTGGGCAAATCGACATTTTGTTGTCATTCAAAATGACGATCAAATCGGAGTTTAGTTCTCCGGCATTGTTCATGGCTTCAAAAACAATTCCAGACGGGAAGGCACCATCGCCGATCACGGCAACGCTCTTCCTGTTGCCTTGGCCCTGAAGATCATCACCACTTTTGAGCCCCAACGCCGTGGATACCGAGCAACCGGCGTGTCCGGTCATAAACAAATCGTATTCACTCTCAGATGGATTCGGGTAACCCATCAATCCACCCTTCATACGTATTGTCTGGAATTCGTGGTAGCGACCAGTCACTAGTTTGTGGGGATAGATTTGGTGTCCAGTATCCCAAATCAATCGATCGCGTCTAAAATCGAACACACTGTGCAAAGCCAGCGTCAATTCCACCACACCAAGGTTCGAGGCGAAATGCGCTGTCCGCGTCGCTAAGAGATTGCAAAGCACATCCCGTATCTCGGAACCAATTTGCTCCAATTGCTCATCGGTCATCGACTGCAATGCTTCGGCAGATTCAAGTTTTGAAAGCATCTCGTGCATAATTCTTACTGGTTCCTCTCGATGATGTATCTCGCCAACTGCCGCAATGGCAGGGCTGCCTCTCCATATCCCTGGAGCGAATCGAAGGCCTCTTCGACGTAACGCTCGGCTTTGCGACGGCTTTCCTCGACCCCCCAAAAGGATGGGTAAGTGAGTTTGCCACGATCCTGGTCTTTACCCGTACGCTTTCCAGTGTTCTCACAACTTCCCTCTACGTCCAGAAGATCGTCAGCAATTTGGAAAGCAATTCCGATACACTCGCCGTATTTTTCGAACGCTTTACGGTCCGATTCGCTTCCGCCAGCCGCTTCGACCCCCATCAGAGCGGACGCCCGGATCATGGCCCCCGTTTTTCGCCGATGAATCGCCATGAGAAAATCTGCATCTCCGCCATGCGTTTCGGCCTGTATGTCGTCAACTTGGCCGCCCACCATTCCTTCGGCTCCCGCCGCAGCGGCTAAAATTTGGCCTGCGGCCACCTTTTGGGCTGGTTCAAGATCACTTTCCAAGATCACCTGGAAAGCGTAAGCCTGTAACGCATCACCAGCGAGGATAGCAGTCGCCTCGTCAAATTGAATATGGCAGGTTGGGCGACCTCGTCTCAAATCATCGTCGTCCATTGCGGGTAAATCATCGTGGATGAGCGAATAGCAATGAATCATTTCGAGGGCTGCCCCAAAGGCCATTGCGGGGTGATGGTGACCGATAATGGTTTCACAAGTCAAAAGAGCTAGTACGGGGCGCAATCGTTTGCCCGGTGCTAGCAGGGAATACTGCATGGCCTGACGCAAAATGAGGGGACAATTCTTCGACAATAGAGCAAGCTTATCAGTGAGAAACTGATCCACCTCAGCGGTTAAGCCACTCCAGCGAGAATGAACTAGGTCGTTTTGCGTAAACGTAGAAATAGCGGTGTCCCAAATTCGCGAAAAGTAGAAAAGAAGTTACTGGCTATCAATATTCTAAACATTGTAGCCATTCGTCGAGCCCATTTGGTGGCCTGGAATTCTCAGAAGAACAAAATTCCCAGGCCTACTTCAAATTTGCCCTGATTGCGAGATTTACCTACCTTACGATAATTCCCGCAATCCGCGATGAATGGCGTTACGATTCCCCAAACATGCCGAACCTGATCAATCCGCCCGTCGCGGAGCCCCCTTTAGAATTGGACGCAATTCCTCCACGAAATCTTGAATATCGCTAAAACGACGGTAGACGCTGGCGAACCTAACAAACGCGACCTGATCGAGTTCCCTAAGAAACTCCATGCAGAGGTTCCCGATCTCCTCGCTAGTGACCTCCTTTTCATACGTATCCAGAATGTGGGCTTCGATTTCTGCAGCAAGAGTTTGGATCTGCTCGACGCTGACCTTTCGTTTCCAGCAAGCGGCAGCAAGTCCTCGTTCAATTTTGGCCCGGCTGAAATCTTCATGATCTCCACCTCGCTTAATGACTTGTAACAAACCCTCGACTCGCTCGTAAGTTGTAAACCTACGCTTACAGCCGTTGCAAAACCTTCGCCGTCGAATGGCTTTACCGTCTTCAACGATTCGCGAATCACGAACCGAATCGTTATCGCTAGAACAGAAAGGACATTTCATTCGGACCTGATATTGCAGTGTTTTAGACTTAAAGGGATCAAGGAGCGGTCAAATCGAGCCTTGTAAAAATCTCTTTGAACATGTGTAACAGTTTATCAGATGGAGTCGCCGCAGTGGAGGTGCTGAAAATAAACAACGATTCTTGTTGAATGTTAATTTAGGGGGGTTGGGGTGACATTTTCTGATAGGTCGGCCTTACTTGCACTGGTCGCCTGCCGTAATGACGCTAACCGGAATGACCGATCCTATCCCTACGTTTGACGCTCACCTGCCAGCACGATTCGTGCGACTCGACCCAGAGACGTGGCAGGTGAGTGAGATCGTCAACCCGCGTACGAAGAAGTCCAGCAAGTATGAAAGTTCGTCTAACTCAATTCCTGCGTCGAGCTGTTCATGCTTCAGTTTTGAGCGCGGCGATTGTAGCCACGGCGAATTCAGCCTGCCTACTTGCCGAAGATAACCCGAGAGTCACCCCCATTGTCGAGGCCATTCGTAAAACGGAATCAGCCGTCGTCAACATCCAAGGCAACAAGACGGTTTCTAATACATCCGCAAACGGGGTCTCGACACGCCAAGAAGTCAATGGGATGGGCACCGGCGTCATTATTGATCGCCGCGGTTTGATCGTAACGAACTATCACGTTGTGGATTCTGTTGAAAAAATAGAAGTCACCCTCGCAGATGGCACTACATCAATTGCGAAGTTGATCAACTATGATCCCGAAACGGATCTTGCGATGATCAAGATCAATGTCGACTGGGATCTTCCTACCATCAATGTCGGCCGCAGTGACGATTTGCTGCGTGGCGAGACTGTGATTGCAATCGGTAATCCATTCGGATATCAAAATACTGTGACCGTAGGGATCATCAGTGCTCTTCATCGAAATATCCCGGTCAACGGATCTCAACAATACACGGACCTTATTCAGACGAATGCGGATATCAACCCAGGAAACTCGGGCGGCCCGTTGTTGAATACGAATGGCGAGGTCATTGGTATCAACGTGGCCGTCCGAGTCGGCGCTCAGGGGATAGGGTTCGCAATCCCAATCGACAATGCGCTGGATGTAATGGCTAATTTGGTGGCACAGTATAGAAAATCAGGATCTCATGGATTATTGTGCCAAAGAGTGCCATGCGAGGATGGCTGTCAGCTTATTGTTCGCGAATACGAATCTTCCTCTCATAAATCATCGCGAGATATACGATCCGGTGATGAGATTATTACTGTCGGGGGAGTAACGGTTCGCAATCAATTAGAAGTTGAGCTCGCCCTCCTCGATCGCGATCCAGGGGAATCCGTCAACATTGAGCTGGGCCGAAATGGTCAATCGGTGATTCAATCGATCGTTCTTGAAAAGAACAACGTCGTAACCGAAGAGAGTGAGATATCGCGGCTAGCTTGGGAGCGAATCGGTGTTCGTGTCACGCCTGTAAGCGGTAATCAACTCAAGGCGTTGGGCGAAGAGTACAAGGGTGGCCTGAAAATTACAGAAGTACGTTCGGGAAGCCCGGCCGCTCGCGAGCGGCTCAGCAGCGGAGATATCATCGTCGGTGTTATGAACTGGCAAACTCCCAATCTGAAATCGCTTGCCTGGGTTTTGGCAAATAACAGCTACCAAAGCTCGTTGACTGCCAAGTTCTATCTCATTCGCCGAGATCAACCAATCACAGTTGCACTAGGTCAGGATCGTATTAAGCGTTAGTATGCGACAATCACTTTAACGTCCCTAACCCTTTACCGCCTCTAAACTCGTCACGATTTGGTTAAGTTTCATTTCTTCGTCCTCGCTCAATGGTTCAGAACCAAATCTCAGTTCATAAAAACATGCCGCGAGAAACGTCGAATCGAGCACAATGCCTTTCTCGGTCAGACGCTGCGATGCCAAGGTGAGAAACTCGCGAGGCGTTTCCCAGGGTTGCCTTATAAGGTCCCATTTCTTAAGCACCCTGGTGACTCGGTTGTAAAACTCGACCTTCGTGATTCGGTTTTTGGATTTTACTTTGGTTTTTAAGCGAGGCATTAAACCGGGGAAAAGCCATATGACCAATTTATATAGCCCCACGACTGTAACACAGCCCACCGAGATAACGAGAGCTGCCCGCCAAGAAAACCATTTGTCGGGTGATAAAAGTCCGCCGATCAGGCTGCTCGATTTTAGACTTTCTAGTAATTCTGCTACTTTTTCCCAGTACTCCTCATACGAGTCCTTGGACGTTTCTCCGAACAAGGAAAACATGTTGCTCTGTCGGGATTTGTCAACATTCATGATCAGTTCAGACCATAACTCCTGCAACATACCAAAAGCCTGTCCGTCGGGCGTCTTAAACGAGTCCAACCCTGTTGCTTCATCGCCAGATGGAGTCGGATCAAAGCGAGCCCACATACCGGTTTCTACCCAGGGGGGAATCATTTCGGACATGAAGGATTCTTTGAGCTCGTCCACAGTAAAATAGGCCTCAACCCAAACGTGAGCGTGCTTCTGAAGAACAGGAAAATACTTACCAATCTCGTTGTATTCACTAGGACGATAGCCACTAACCATTCGCGCCGGAATGTTCATTGATCGCAGGAGCATCGTCAATGCAGAAGCGTAATACTCGCAATGGCCCTTCTTCTTGTTGAGTAAAAAATCGACAATCGGATCGACCTGTTTGTCGATTGGGGCAGTGTTTCGAAGCGAGTATTTAAAGTCAGGGGAGGTGGCTAAGTGGCTTTCCAGATACTTAGCGTGAGAGAATTTGCTTTCCACTAAATTGGTCGCCATGCTCAACACCTGATCTCGAAACGGGATAATTGGTGTCAGCGATGATGGAAACTCAGTAAGTTCTTCCCGGGAATACAAAGCCATCGAATCATTGGTTTTGTATCGACTGGTTTCCAAGGGAATAACGTCGGCTACATCAAGCATGAGAGATTTCTCGACACCCTTTCTAAAACCATAAGTCCGAAAACTGTAGCGTCTACGAGTGGTTTTGAGTATCGATTCTTCTGCCGTATCGATCATTCGCCAGTCTCTTCGCAATGAGACGTATGAGTCAGGCGTGTTCGCTTGGGAGTAAGGGGGAATACTGGCGACCGATGCACCGAAGTTAGCTTTTTCGATAATGGAAACCAAAACGGGATCAGCATCCTGGGTTAGGAGTGGCTCAATCTCAACGCTTTTGGGGACATTTCGGAATGTCCTCGGGTTCGCGAGGACCGTGGTGTCGCTGCGTTGCCAAACTCCGTGCGTCGGCCCGTCAAAATATTTGTGAAGAACCGTCATTCGGATGTAAGGGGGAGCGGCTGGTCGAAACTCTTTACCAGTCTCTTCATGTGTCATTACCATTCGAAACGCAGGAGATTCATTTTGCTGTATGTCACCTTGGTAACGAAGCGACACTTGCTCTGAAAAACCCACACTGGGGGCTCCCCACGAGTTCGTTTGATAGGCTCCGATCTGAGTTCTGGGCAGCGTATAAAAAAAGGCGGAGGCAAAGACAAACACGCTGAAGGTAATCGGTATGATCAACGAACTCCAACGCACCCAACCACGTCGTTCTGGTCCACTCAATGGTCCGAAAACATCGTCGAGGGATGACAATCGAATATGGGCTGATTTCTTGGAGAGGATGGGTTCCATTCCTAACCATCTCATCGATCTCGATACAATATTCGTCGACTCAACTCTCGAATCGTTGTGCAACATTCGTGAGGAGTAGAGAGCCAATGTCATCATGGCAGCGCAGCCAATAACCAGTACAGGAACCATCATCACGCCGTACAAGACATTGTCGTTCACCAGCGCGGCTACAACGAGTTCTAACAGTAGGAATACGCCCCATTGTTCAAAGACTCGCTTCGCTTTCTTCTGAAATACGAGAGGCAACTGAACGAACACTAAGAGATTGCCTACCGCTAGGAGCCTATCTGCTCCGGGGTTTGTTACGTATTGCATGATTGCAATAAAGGCGCCAGCAATCATTAACACATAAACAAAAAATCGATTTAAGGAAAACCAACCGAGCCAGTCGGTGTAAACCACGCCGATCCCAACCGCCGCAGATACCAGTAACGGCAAAGTCCATGACTCTTGTCCGAGTCCCAATAATCCGGCAATGAAAATCGAAAATAATCCGAAATAGAGTGAGCAGCGAACCGACAACCAGTCGCGAACCTCAATCGGCTTTGAAGTAGCGGTAGCCATTCTGTCTAGATCTCGATCTGTTCACCTGGATTCATGACAAGCGGGACCGAACTGGTCTCGCTTCGAACGGACTCAGCCCAAAGTTGTGCATCTTGAGCAATCGGCGGCCAGGTATTGTAGTGGCATGGCACGACCTGTTTTGGTTTTATTAATTGAATTGCATGGATGCTATCTTCGGGACCCATCGTAAATAGATCACCGATCGGGAGTATCATTGTATCGATCCCTTGGCGGGCCAAATGTGCCATGTCACCGAATACCGCTGTATCGCCTGTGTAGTAGAGGTTGTGTGTGTCATTCGTACCCCCCAAACGCAGCACAAATCCACCCGCCAGTCCTCCATATTCGCCGTCAGGTAAACCTGAGGAGTGAACTGCGGCTACCATCTGAAGCTCGCCAAAAGAAGCCCTGGCTTTTCCACCAATATTCATTCCGATGGTGTTTGTTACACCATGTTTACGACCTAGCCACTGTGCGATTTCATAATTGCAATAGACTGGACATTGGGAACGGTTTGCGATCTCAGCCGCGTCAGCCATATGATCAAAGTGTCCGTGGGAGATTAGAATAAAATGGGGCTTAATCTCAGAGGCCTTAACGGGCGACGATGGGTTTTGATTGAAAAATGGATCTATCAGAATACGGCTTCCACCCGCATTCACCATCCATGTGGAGTGGCCAAACCAACGCAAACCTATCTTCATTCGTGATCCTTTGCCTTCGAGTATTACTGTGATAGCAGCACCGCGAGTTCATCGCCCGTCCTACCGAGTCGTATTCTACCGAATCGTACCATACTTCCTCAGCGGTCGTATGACTTAACCTTCGAGCGAGTCGATATTTAACTCGTTGGCGGGCCGGTCTAATCCAAAACCTTGGGTGGGCGAAGCCCCGTCGTTGCGTTCCTTGGATTCCATTACAACCAATCGACCCATGTCTAAACCTACGACTCTCACGGTTACTCCTTTTTCAATTGGCCCAGTTTCCGTTATAGCTTCGTATTTGCGATCATGGATTTTCACGAATCCACTCGGGAGCAACTCATCTATTACCGTTCCAATTGCTCCCATGAGTTCGCTTGGGTTAGCGTTCCTAGCATCGGACCAAACATATGCATCCGCCTTTTCTGGAGTTACGATGAGTCGTTTGCCGACGGGGGTTTTGGGCCATAGTTCGACAAACGCCCAGAACATGAATGGAATGGCTAGAAAGGTCCCAATCACCATCCAAATACCGGTCGAGGTGCTGTGCATAAACGCGAGCACAATGGCCCCGACAGCCAAAACACCTGTCACACCGATTAAGATCCCGCCGGTCGGAATAAACAGGTCTACCAAAAAAACGATGATCGCGAGTACAAAAAGACCCAGAGCAATCGCAAACAACGACACTATTCTTTTCCTGTTCTAAACAAGCCGCCGATACCGACTAGGCACCGAGTAGCTTTAGGACTTGGAGTACAATCGGTAACATGAGGGAAGCGATAACCACCCATGATACATAGTACCAAAAATTTCGCTTCTTCTTTGGTTTGCCGAATTCTTCTTCCAAAAACTCTTCATAATTAAAATCGTCTTCGTTGGCATCGTAGCCTCCGTACTTTGCGGCCTGATCGGGCGATCCCTCGGGGTCTTGATAGAGCGGTTTCTCTCTAGTCACCGCTCCGCTGTTCGCTGACGTTTTTGGCCGACTTATCTCACTGACGATCTTGCCACACTTATGGCAACGCACAGCATCAACACGAATGCGTTTCCCACATTTCTGGCAATCCATGAATTCAAGCATCATCGCCCTTTAGCAATTCGAGACCTTGCCCTCTAGCAGTTCTATGCCTCGCGAATGTAGCACTGCGAGTTTAGATTGCATGGCAGTTAGCAACTCCCCATCGGACATCGACTCGTAAACTTCTTTTCTCAAGGGTTCGCCAACAACAACGGAAATCGGACTGCAAGTTGGCAATCGGCTGCCCCTCGGCAAACAATCATAGGCGCCGACGATAGCAATGGGCACTAAAGGAACCTCCGAGCGGCGCGCGATCGGGATAAATCCAGGCTTTAATACGCCCACCACTCCGTTGAGAGATCTGGTTCCCTCGGGAAACATCAAAACGGCTTCCTCACGCTTGAGTCGCTTTAACATCTCCTTTAGTCCGCTCAAACCTCCTCGATCACGGTCGATCTCGATTGCATCTAGCACTCGAATTAAAAATGCAAATGCAGCATTCTTGAAAAGTGTCTTTCGTGCTAAATAATTCAAACGCCGATTTGCGATCAAGCCGACCAAGACGGGATCCATCACCGATTGGTGAGTGGATAGCAACATGGCTCCGCCGTCAAAGTCCAAATGATGGCGTCCCTCGGTTCTAAAGCCAAAAAAGACGGTTGCAATGATCCTCGACATCAATCGTAACCAACGATAAAACAAACGACGTCCGGTAGTTCGCAACCATTCACGCCACTCCATTGCCTACCTCCGGTTCGTCTTGCGTCGCGCGATCGGCCGCATGGGTCTGCAATCGTTCCACGGAATTTGATTGGACCTGCTTGTTGCGAACGATGCTGATCAAACGATCGAGAACTTGTTCTTCGCTCAAGGAGTCTGTGCTGACGTGCAACGCATCGCTCGCTGCTACCAATGCGCCAACAGGGCGCGACGTATCGTGTTGGTCTCGTTCCTTCTGAGATGCCAAAATAGACTCATAGTCCGCTTCTTTATTCATGGCCTGCAACTGTCGGCAACGGCGAGCTGCCCGTTCTTCGGCGGATGCGGTTAGAAAGATTTTGCATTCCGCAGCCGGAAAAACCACAGTCCCTTGGTCCCGACCCTCCGTAACCGCATCTTTGCCAACGGCCCAGGTCTGCTGGGCCTTTACCATGAGTTCGCGTACTTTGGTGTTGTCCGCGATAAACTTGATCGAATTGCTCACTGCGACATCGCGAATCGCATCGGTTACGTCAATTCCGTTCGCAAAAACCCCTTTGTCTCGAAACTCGATTTCGCAGTTTCGGGCAATTTCTACGACGCTCTGGGCATCGTTGAGATCAATACCGCGTTCTAAACATTGTAGTGTTACGCATCGGTACATGGCTCCAGTGTCTAAAAAAGCAAACCCTAACGCATCGGCCAACTTTCTCGCCACCGAACTTTTTCCCGCTCCCGCCGGCCCGTCAATTGTTACAATCATTCCGAATTCGCTGCTTCCCGCGTATCTGTCCGCTGTATTCTGTCTTTACAAGAATGACTTTGCAGGCGTCTGGCATCTTACAGCCACATGTCATATCGCCATTTATTGTTATTCACCGGACCTGCTTGGAAAATACAGATTTCTGACATTCAGCAAGCTAGATTGCGAGAGTTTACAGGATCTTTGGCTATAATTAGTCACAACTGCCTCTCTAATCCCTCGTATCTCGAGAAAAACAATCCAAGTAACTTCTAGGGAATATCCGAATGCAAAAGGTCTTTTCCACCTCCCCTCGACCGACAAATCGCTCTTTGTTTCCGACGATTCCTGTCGGACTTTTATCCATGTTCCTTTGTGCGGCATGCGTTTGCGTGTTTTCATGCGGTTTCCTTTCTGCCCAGGAGCCACCGGCTACCGAAGCTACCACGACGGCAAAAAAAGAAGCGGAAACGCAGCCCCCCGCCACGGAGCAATCCGCTACGGTAAAGGCGGAATCGGATGCGGATGCTGCCGATTCGGAAAAAAAGGAAACCTCGGAAAACGTGGCCACAGACGAAACGGTTAAGCCCAAGACCAAGGCCTCCAAGGAAAAGACACCCCCCAAAAAACAGCTGCGATGGCTTGCAATGAGTGGTTCCTACTCCGATTTGGCACAGGCCCCGTCGCTCGATCCCACCGCATTGCTCTTAGGGGGACTGCCTGAAAAGTCCAAGTCGTTTTTTCGGCTTTGCGATTATCTCGACGAAGTGGCTGCTGAGGAAAATGTGACCCACCTCCTGTTCGATTTGTCAGACCCAGCTCTGTCTTTGAACCCTGCTCAACTAGATGAATTCTCACGCAGGTTAAGTGCTTTCAAACAAAAGGGTAAAAAGACAATTGCTTGGATTGAAAACGCTGAAAATGTTCATTTGGCAATCGCGGTTCAATGCGACGATATCATTATGGCTGATTTCGGCTCCATCGATATGCCTTCATCCTCGATGGAAACGACGTTCTACCGCGAAGCTATGGATCTAGTCGGTATCAAGGCTTCGGTCGTAAGAGCAGGTGACTTTAAAGGTGCAGTAGAACCGTACCTGAACCCCCAAATGAGTTCGCATCTCAAAGAGCATTACTTGAAGATGCTTGAGTCCATTAACTCGGCCCAAGTCTCGAGGATTGCCAAGGGCCGAGGGCTTACCACGGCTGCTGTCCGCGAACTGCAAAAGAAACGGATGCTTCTGCCGAATGAGGCGCTCGCTGCTGGGCTCGTTACCAAGCTGGCTCCCTATGGTTCAATGAAAAAAACAATCACCGATATGATTGGTGCAGAAATCGAGTGGACAAAGCCCAAAGCCAAGCCGAAGCGAGAAAAGTCCTTCTTCGAGGTTATGGGGAGTATCATGGCGGGACCCAAAGAATCCACCATGAAGTACAAGGATGATTCCATTGTTGTATTACATCTACAAGGAGCCATTGTTGATGGAAAAGATGCATCCCCGGGCTCGATCGTAGCGGGACCCACCGTCAAATCGATCGAAGAACTAATCAATGAAGACAAAGTAAAAGGGGTCGTTGTTCGTATCAACTCCCCTGGCGGTAGCGCTACCGCCAGTGAAGCGATACGTCAATCGTTGCTCGAACTCTCCCAAAAGAAACCAATCGTCTTTTCCATGGGAGAGGTGGCAGCGTCAGGTGGCTACTGGGTCACCTGTATCGGTCAACCAATCTATGCGGAACAAGGTACGATTACTGGTTCGATCGGGGTTTTCTCATTAAAAATCAGCATCGGCTCGTTATTGAGACGAGTTGGTGTTCACGTGGAGACCGTTGCCCTGGATGATTCCGCTGCTCTGAACGGCATTGATCGTTCATGGTCCGAAGAAGACATCGCTAACATGCAACGATTTATCGACGATGTCTATGGCAAATTTTTGAACTACGCCAGCGAATCAAGAAAGATTCCCGTCGATAAGCTCAAATCACTCGCTGGTGGACGCGTTTGGTCCGGTGAACAGGCAAAACAAGCCGGATTGGTCGACGAACTGGGAGGGGTCGATGATTGCATTGCCATGATTGCGAAGAAGGCTGGGGTTGCCAATTACAAAGTCGTGCACCGACCTGACGCGGCGTCTGCAGGTGGATTGTTTTCGTTGTTCGGAGACGAGGACACCAACGAAGTAACGAACAAAATTCTGGCTGATGCGGAAGCGAAATGGCTTCAAACACTCGGTAAACTCGGGTTTAAGTTGACTGGACTTCGGACCTTGCTCAAGTTCACCCTTGAGAATCAGTCTGGTGCTCCGAAAGCCTGGGCGCTTATGACCGACGAACTCAGGATTCGTTAATTCTTGGGTGTGTCCATACTCTCAAGCCGCCAATCGCTTCTGCGACAATTCTTAATCCCGCTACTTTCAGCGGTCTTGGTGATTGGCGGCTCGGTTGCCTTCGTATCTCGTTGGTTTGCTGACAGGGCGGCTGACCGTCTTTCGTTTGAACGGATGGAATCGGTCGGCAAGCTAATTGCAAACGCACCTTTCCCTTTGACGCCGCAAGTTCTTAATCAGCTTAAACAGCTATCCCAGTTGGAATTCGCAGTTGTTAGTTTATCTCAACAGGCTTCGCCATTGGTTTCCGTTACCACGATAGATGTGCCGGCCCATTTTTTGACAGTAATCGAATCAATCCCCTCTAGTGGGCTAGCAACAATGTCGTCCAAGATCCGAGAAACGAGAGATAGCTCATTTCTCGGATTGATTCTTCCGTCTGGTAATAAGCATCTTCTGGTTTTAGAACGAAAACAGGCCTCGCAGTTTCTCAACGTTTCTTTTTTGTTGCCGTTAATCACGGGGCTTCTTTCCGCTATTGGTGTTGGGATCGTCGCAACATGGAAAGCTTCGCGTATTACCCGCAGGATCGGTTACCTAAAAGAACAGGTTGAGGCTATCGCTGCAGGGGAGGCGATTTCCGAGCAAAACCTCGGTCCCAATGATGATATTCGATTGCTTCAGACCGCCATACGAGTCATGAGTGTCGAGCTGGCTGATTCAAAAAAGCGAATCGCGGAAAATGAGCGTTCCCGTCTTATACAGTTGCTCGCCAGCGGTTTGGCACACGAGCTCAGAAATCATTTGACAGGAGCGAAGCTAGCGTTGCAAACCTGTGAGTCGGCTTCGACCGATCACGAAGCGATCGCGATTGCCACAAAACAAATGGATCTGGCGGAGCAGCAAGTACGAAGGCTGCTTACGGTTCAAACTGGAAATGCCGACGAAAAGGAAACAGCAGCGCTTTGCACGACGCTGCTCCAGACGGTTGTGGATTTGGTTCGCCCTATGGCCAATCATCGTCAAGTAACGCTGGACGTTTTTCCGCCACTCAATACTGATTCAGAGGAATGGATTAAGCTATCGAGATTGGAAATTCAATCGGTTAACGCGGTGACTGGCGCATTGCTCAATTTGGTAATCAATGCAATGGAAGCAGCCGGGCCCAACGGGCAAATCAAGGTTTACGTTACGCCCGCGAAAACAAGTTCCGTTGAGTTGAGTGACGAACCAGTAGACACACACGTCATCCGGGATGAGAAAGTAAACGTGGTTTGGAGGATTTGTGATAATGGTAAAGGCCCACCAGCTGAGATCGCCTCACAGCTTTTTGAACCGTTTGTTACATCGAAACCAGAAGGTGTTGGTCTCGGGCTTGCCATGTGTAAACGTGTCGCCACTACACTCGGAGGCAGCATCTCATGGTATCGCTCGAATGATTGGACCTCGTTCGAGTTTGTTGTTCCAGCGTCTACGCCTAAACGGTAGATTCCACTAGCTATCGGGAAGTGTTGCTAAAGTGAAGGATAAGATGATATGGGTTGTAGATGATGAACCCGCCATTTGCTGGGCACTTAAAAAAGCCTTGGAACGAGAAGAAGCCTTTGTTAGAACATTCTCCAATGCCGAAGACGCGATCGACGCAATCAAGCATTCGGACCCAAAATGTGATTTGATCATTACCGATCTCCGCCTCCCAAGAGGGGATGGGTTTTCGGTGGTCGATGCTGTTTCACAATGGCATGCAAATATACCCGTCATCATGATCACCGCCTTTGGCGATTTATCGACGGCCATCGAGGCCATGCGATCGTCAGTCGCCGAGTATCTACCCAAGCCATTTGACTTAAACGATATCAAACGGGCGATACGCAAGGCACTGAGTCGTAATGCTATTCCATCACAGCCCACGACGAATTTTCGAATATCCATTAGTGAAGCATTGCTTCTAGGGCATTCCAAAGCCCTGCAGGATATCTACAAATGGATTGCCATTGCATCGCGTTCCAGCGTGCCAGTCATGCTATTTGGTCCAGAGGGTTCTCCTCTGGAGTCGATTGCAGCAGCAATTCACAAGAATAGCGAAAGAAAAGATGCTCCATTCCTTCCTTTGACTCCCGCGTCGATACCACTGAATAGTTTAGAACGGGAGCTTGTTGGGGCCGTGTATGACGATAGTAGATCGGAAGATTTGCGAACCGGATTCTTGGGATTGGTAGGTTCGGGTTCACTTTACATATCTGAAGTGGCCGATTTACCGAAAAATGCGCAGCATCAGTTGCTACGCGTTATAGATGATGGAACGTACACTCCATTCGGTTCGACACTCTGTGTGAAATGCGATGCGAGGATCATTGCTGCGTCGACACGCGAGCTTTCTGAGCTAGTCAAGACGGAGGAATTTCTCCCTGAACTCGCACATCGGTTAAAGACCTTTGCGATCCGAATTCCCCCTCTTCGAGAACGAACCGAAGATACGATTCCGATCGCGCAGGCGATCCTCGGTCGCCTCAGTCCTGATCAAAATCTTCAGCTTAACGACAATGCCAAGTCTTGGTTACAAGCCCAAGAATGGCATGGAGATGTACGAGAACTCCGCTATGTCGTCGAAAAAGCAGGAGGGTCGCAATTGAGAGGTCCCGTCGACGCGGCCGACCTCGAAATGGCGATGAGATCCTTGCAGGAACCGGTTCCAGGTTTGATGCAACACGCCAGCTCCTCGGCCGCATTGGGTAGGGCGGTACATGCCTGGGTTGACGAGTGGTTAAGCAGCCAAAACGTAAATCGATCACCCGTGGATGAAGAGTTCGGCATGCTTTACGAGGAGTTCTTGGCAGCGGTGGAAAAGCCGTTTCTAGAGGAGGTTTTTCGCCGTCTTCAAGGAAATCGTGTTGTAACTGCTTCGAAACTTGGATTGCATCGGTCTACTTTACGTCAGAAAATGCGTCGCTATGGAATAGAATGATGTTTGGGATATAGAATGTGCGACCTTGAGCTAAAAAAGACAACCCTCATTCTATAACCGATGAACACTCGCGAATTAACCTCCCAGCAAACAGCATGGATGTTGGCTTCTGTACTTGTCGTAGCACTTTGCGGTATCGCTTACGAATTGATTATTGCAGCTGTTTCGAGTTATCTGCTCGGTAACAGCGTCGCGCAATTCTCAATCACAATTGGACTCTTCATGTTTTCGATGGGGATCGGTTCGTATCTTTCCAAATTCATAACCAAGGATCTCGTTCTTAGATTTGTCCAGATTGAAATCACCGTCGCCCTAATAGGCGGAGTCTGCGCGATGATTCTATTCTTGGTTTTTCCATATTATGCCCTTTATCAGCCTACAATGTATTCTTTGACTTTGGTCATCGGAACGCTGGTCGGACTAGAAATCCCGATCTTAACCCGGATAATGACTGAATCTCGAAGCATATCGGATTCGATTGCGCACGTTTTGAGCTTGGATTACATAGGCGCATTAATTGGTTCGGTTAGCTTCCCTCTTTTGCTGCTTCCTAGCTTGGGACTTTTCCGCTCGTCATTTGCCATCGGCCTTTTGAATATAAGTGTAGCTGCATTAGCGTTAGTCGTTCTGAGAAAGCCTTTTCCTGAACTGAGAAGATACTGGCCTATAACCATTTTTATCATCGTATTGTTATTTGGTGGGATTTTCTATTCCTCGGCGATTTCTAAATTCGCTGAGGGGCAACTCTTTGCTGATGAGATGATCTTTCAGGAGCAAACGCCCTATCAGAAGATTGTTGTCACCAAGCACCCTCGGAATGGGGAAGTGCGTCTCTATCTTGACGGCCACCTACAATTCGCGCAATCCGATGAGCATCGTTATCACGAGTCACTTGTTCATCCAGTTATGAGCTGCGGAGTGTTGCCTCGTAGAGTTCTCATTCTCGGCGGGGGAGATGGACTCGCTATTCGTGAGGTCCTCAAATACTTGTCCGTGGACGAAATCGACCTAGTGGATATCGACCCTAGGATGACGGAGTTAAGCAGGTCCTTTGGTCCAATCGCGCGAATGAATCAGAATAGTCTCGATAATCCCAAGGTTACGATCTTTCACGAGGATGCGTTCAACTTTGTTCAGAAAGCATATTCGCGGCTGAGCAATGAAAATCGTTTATACGACCGAATCATAATTGATCTTCCCGATCCTCACAGCGAAGTACTGAACAAACTCTATACCAAGGAGTTTTATGGATTGATTGCTCGTGTGTTGAATGACGAAGGAAGTCTTGTCTCGCAAAGTGCCTCACCAATTGTGACACGCGAAGCATTTTGGTGTATCAACAAAACCATGGAGAGTTCAGGTTTGCGTGTCCTTCCGTTCCGTGGTTTCCTGAACTCGTTCGGGGAGTGGGGGTTTAACTTGGCGGTCAAAAAGGCATCTGAAATTGACCTTGATACTATCGTACTTGCTGACGTTCCACGAAAACATTTATCCACCGACTCATTTCGGGTCGCAAGCCAGTTTGCACTTGATGATGGGCCATTGGCAGTACCTGTCAATACACTCTTTGAACCAAAGCTTTATATGCTGTACGAAATGGGGCTCAAGCGATGAGTATTGGATTCTCAAAGCGTCGCGAAACGTCGACTACAAACTTGCAGAGCATACAAGTACGCGGGGCAAGAACTCACAATCTCAAGAATATTGATGTCGATATTCCTCGTGGTAAGCTAATTGTCGTCACGGGTGTAAGCGGTAGCGGCAAGAGTTCGTTCGCAATCGATACCCTTTTCGCTGAGGCTCAAAGGCAATACCTAGAAAGCCTGTCGAGTTTTGCTAGGCAGTTTGTGGACAAAATGGAGCGTCCTAATGTGGATGCCATTTTCGGTTTACAACCGTCACTTTGTATTGATCAGCAACAGGGGTCCTTGAGTCCACGAAGTACGGTGGGTACCGTAACGGAAATCTACGATTACCTACGGCTTTTAATGGCGCGTTGTGCCACACCAGCTTGCCATAAGTGTGGCAAACCCATCGACCGCCAATCCGTAGACAGCATCCTCGAGCAAATTCGGACCTTACCTGATGAAACTCGGATCGGAGTTCTGGCCCCGATGGTCATTGGTCGCAAAGGAGCTCACGCAGAGGTATTTGAGAGAATATCAAAAGCTGGCTTGTTGAAAGCAAGAGTTGATGGCGAGATGGTCGATATCGATAACCCTCCAGCGCTCGCTTTACGAAAAGAACATACGATCTCCGCTGTCGTTGATCGGTTAGTTTTGCGAAATGAAAACTACGGAAGGGTAGAACAGTCCGTTCAAGCGGCCTTAAGACTTTCTAACGGCTTGGTCGAGATCGTCACAATCCCGAGGGACCAGGAAACCTCTCAGGAGTTTCTTTTCTCAACTCGTTATGCGTGTGTTGGGTGTGGAGTCAATATTGCCGAAATCGAGCCAAGAACGTTTAGCTTTAATAGTCCCTATGGCGCATGCCCAGGGTGCGAAGGATTTGGAGTTAGTTCAAAGGAAAGCCGAACACCATGCCCCAGTTGTCACGGTGCTCGATTAAAGAAAGAGTCGCTGGCGATTCGGCTTGAGGATAAAAACATTCACGATATGGTCGAGATGCCCATTGGTCATTTTCGCGAATGGCTGATATCGCTTCCACTGCAGGGAAATAACGTGACAATTGCGGAACCGCTTGTCCGGGAAATCTGCTCTCGTATTCATTTTTTGAAAGATGTTGGGCTTGGTTACTTGAGTTTAGGGCGCAGTGCTGATTCCCTTAGTGGCGGTGAATTGCAGCGAGTAAAACTAGCGGCTACGTTGGGTGCTGGGCTCACTGGGGTCTGTTATGTTTTGGATGAGCCATCGGTCGGCCTACACCCGTCAGACACGGAAATGTTGATTGAATCGCTGATTAAGCTCAAAGATAAAGGTAACACTGTCGTAGTCGTAGAGCATGATCATGAGATAATGAAAGCCGCCGATTGGATAATCGACTTCGGGCCAACAGCTGGTTCAAAAGGTGGTCGATTATTGGTGCAATCGACACCAACTGAATTGAAGAAATCGCAATCTGTTACCAAGTATCCAGAATCTATTACGGTGCAGTATTTATCAGGTTCGATCTCTCCTCCTGTATCGCGGAATCGTGATACAAGTTTCGATTCTCCTGCAATCGAGGTTCGAGACATTACATTACACAATTTGCAGGGTGTTTCCTGTCGACTCCCGGTACGACGTATGGTTGGGGTCTTAGGGGTAAGTGGCAGCGGCAAAAGCACACTTATTCAAGACTCGGTTGTGCCTGCGATCCAAGCGAGATTATCAAAATCAGAAATGGAGCTTCCAAACCATGTAGGTGATATACACGGGTTGGAGTATATCGATCGATTGATCGTCATTGATCAGTCGCCGATCGGGCGCTCGCCCCGTAGCACCCCTGCAACCTACTGTGGCTTTTGGGACGATATTCGCAAAGTCTATGCTGCGACGCGCGATGCTAAGCAAAGAGGCTTTGCATCGAGTTTCTTTAGCTTTAACTCTGGAAATGGGCGATGCGATTTGTGTGCCGGTCAAGGGCGAGTCAAATTGGAAATGAATTTTCTCGCGGACGTTTACGTTATGTGTTCGCAATGTCGAGGCAATCGATTTCAGCGTTCCGTATTGGCTGTGCGATTTAAAGGAAAATCGATTGCTGACATTCTGAATATGTCTATTGAGGAGGCGGCCGAGTTCTTTAGTGAGATACCTAAGCTAAGTCGCCCGTTGACGGGATTGGTGGAAGTTGGGTTGGGTTACATGCCGATTGGACAGCCCGCGACGACGATTAGCGGCGGGGAAGCTCAACGCATTAAACTGGCTGCGGAATTATCCAAAACCAATACTGGGCAGACCGCATATTTCTTAGATGAACCCACCTCGGGTCTTCACACGCAAGACGTGCATCGTCTAATCGATGTTTTGCAAAACTTAGTCGATCAAGGCAATAGTGTGTTTGTGATTGAGCATCATTGGGATGTGATCAAAGCATGTGACTGGCTAATTGAACTGGGCCCCGGAGCAGCAGCGAATGGTGGCCAGATCGTCTACTCGGGAGCACCGAGTGGACGACGCTTCTAATTCCCTCTATCTCTGGATTTAATGACTTAACCAGAGATGTCTAGTACAGTCGTTTCTCCATCGTCTGCCGGGAGATGGAGGCTGTCCTCGGATGAATTTTGAGATGTTTCATCAGAAGATTGATTTGGTTCTTGCCTAGCTTGATGAGGCATTGGTCCGTCGTATCGTTCGTTGGCGTCGCGATCCCCTGTCTTTTGTGATTGCTCGACGGAGCTTACTTGCTTGGTAGTCGATTCAGAATTCGATGATGCGCTGGATCGTTGGTTTGTTATCCCTTGCTGAGTATGTGCGGCTGGATTCGCCCAACCTGCTGGTGGTATCTGCATGATCTTCTCCTTTGTTTAATCGAAGAATCAATGAATCAAATGTTAATAGCCCTCGAACTGCGTATGATGCAGTCCTAGCGACTCGACGCTCCTCCCATCTCTAATATACTGGATCGCGGCGTTTGACCCATCAACGCAACATTGCTGCGAACGATCGGATCCATTGTTGTGCCAGTTACTTCAATACGAAACAGATTAGACGGATAATCACCCTGCAGCGGTCGCATAACCGCACCAACAATTGTCCGTCGGCTAACATTTGCATCTAAGTTTAAATGCACGGCTCGCCTCATATTGACCCAGCCAGTTCCGGTGAGAGAAACTAGATTTCCGTCCAAAGACAATTTTTCAATTGGAATTCGATCCCCATCGATGCCAAAACTAATGTCGACCGCATCGAAGGCACTTTGATCGGGTCTAACCGAAAGCAGATTAAATAAACGAATCATGATGGGTAATTGATACAAATTGGCGTTTCTAAGCCATACGTTACCTTTACCTTCCATCGATGACAAATTGGTGAAGGAACCAGTCAAGTCGCACTGCATCCAAAGATTACCATTCGTCTGAGGATTCGGCTCCCCGAGGTCGAGTAAGCAATCCTTTAGATTGGCCTCTACCAATCGGACTTGGTATCTCGCTCTCCTGCCATCCAGTGGTTCAATACCACTCACATACAATTTTCCACTTAAGGTCTCTGCTGTTACGTCGTGAGCGGTCACATCAAGGGCTGGACCATCCACTAAATTACCCTTTTTAACCATACTTTTATGGCCTAACGACGTTTGAGATAATTTTACGAAACGTGCGTCCAATCGATTATGAATTGCGTTCCGGAATGACGCTTGAGAAACGTTTTCAGCATCTGTTCCTAATCTACCGGAATAGGCCACGGCGAGACTTACATTGTTCGTTCGTTGCTTTTCCAGAGCAGCTTGTTTTTGGATGGCGTATTTTTCTTGCCATGATACAGCTTCGCGACCAAAGAGCAGGTCTTGATTGGTTAATGCAAAAGGCCCCGTCAAACCAATAACGGGAACTCCTTTAACCGCTAAGGCATCGAATTCGAGAGTACCATATGCCATAGGACCCGATGGTGTATTTTCACCGGCCATCGAAATGGTACCTCGCATGCCTGAAGCAATTCCGCCCCCGCCAAGCCGCCCGTCTTCAATTTCCAGATCAATGTCCCATGACTTAACGACAGACTCCTGGGAGTTTTTGGGGGAAGAAACAAAAGTTGATCCCGAGATGCTAACCGGCCCACGAAAATCTAATCTTAGCAATGGGTCTCGTAAGTAAGGAGGTAAACACGCTAGCAAGGTTTGGTCTACAAGAAATCTCGTGGACGGTATCCATAGAATGGTGCCATCCCAGCTTCCATCCGTATAGATACGATAATGGCCCTCTGCATGGAGTCTGCTCGCATCATGGGTCCCGGTAAGGGAAAGAATATCAATCCTACCAGGACTGTAGGCAACATGGCATGACACATCATTAATCGAGTACGGTAAAGATCTAGGTCGAAAAGCGAGCGAACGCCCCACTCCTTCATCTTTTACACTATCTTTTTTCATTTCCACCGTTACGTCGAGTGGGTCACTTCGAGATCGCTTGACCATCTCAACCTTTGCGTGTCCCATCATACCCACTGGCTGAATCTCATCCCATAAACTCTGAACTCCTTTGGAAAGCGCATTTCGCAATTCTTCGTCCATCGATAAGTCATAAGTGTCGAACACCAAATCAACGGAATCGAGCTGTCCTGCATCTAGTTGACAAAGTCCGTATGCTTTGATGCGTGTCGCATCATTCCTGCCAATGAAGTCTCGAACGATGATTCGGTCATTGTCAACGGTTATCTCACCATGAACATTATCAATAGGATAGCGGAATTGATCGTACTTAAGTGAACACTCCGAAAAAATTAATTCAAGAGATCGATTGATACGAGTAGGATCATCAATGCTTCTTTGAAATCGAGCATGCTTCAAATGGACCGTTCCGTTGGGATGAAGAGAATCAACAAACGATTGGAAGCCGCTCGGTACAGATTGAGTTCTTGGTGTTAAGGCGTTGAGCAGATTCTTGTCAATCGTGATGGGACCATCCGATGAAAATTGAAAGTCCATCAGCCATTTAGGACTTGCTTTGATCAGTTCCAATGATCCGGACAACGTTTGTTCGCCGGCAGATGCAACCATATTTTTTGCGATCAAATGCCCATCATTATAGATGATCTTTCCGCTGATCTTTGTAAGTGGATACGGAAAAAACTCGGCGTTGACGGAAAGATCCTCGGTTAACACTTCGATGTAGGGATGCCATGCACTGCCATCAAACCTAACTGTTG